>Ga0307511_10000380_pt1 | contig 47301 bp, 41 predicted proteins | sample 13_EM_MG_FD_200266 | JGI IMG/M metagenome (GOLD analysis project Ga0307511, IMG submission 200266) | Populus trichocarpa ectomycorrhiza microbial communities from riparian zone in the Pacific Northwest, United States - 13_EM | ecosystem: Host-associated > Plants > Roots > Unclassified | place... | reverse complement strand
CCGTGCCCTTGAAGCTGAACTCGTCAGCGCCCCAGGCGGCCTTCAAGGCCTTGATGTATTCGTCCTCGATCTCGTTGCGCCGCTCGAAGTCCACTCCAAGCGCGTAGTACTCGCCCTTCATGTAGCCGGCGCCTAACCCGAGCGTGACACGGCCGCCGGAGAAAACATCCAGCGTGGCAACCGCACGAGCGGTGATGAAGGGATTGCGGTAGGGCAGCACCAGTATTCCGGTCTGCAGCCGTAGCTTTGTGGTCGCTGCAGCGAGCAGGGAGAGAATGACGAACGGATCCTGCGCATGATGGCCGCCACCGTCGAGCCAGCGGCCGGTCGGACACGGATGATCGGTCACGTTGCCGCCATTGAAGCCGGCGCGCTCCAACACGGCGCCGATCTGCGTGACAGCTTCGGGCCGCAGAAACTCCTGCGGATTCTCGATGTTGTCAAAGGGCAGCGTGACGTTGATCTTCATGAATCGATATCTCCTATGAGCGACCACTTACCGGCTTTGTCGCGTACCCAACCGCTGGATGCCCATGAGCCGCCATCGACTGGGATGACCGCGCCGGTAATGTAGCTGCTCATTGGGGAAGACAGGAACACTGCGACATTGCCGCATTCGGTATCGATACCGGCCCGGCCGAGAGGAATGCGCCGGGCAGTTGCATCATCCTGTTTCGCCGTGGGTTGAATCCAAGACGCAGGGTTGACGGGCCCGGTGTGATTGCCGCGCACACCCGGCGTTACTGTGTAGTCAGGTGCGATGGCATTGACGCGGATACCGTGGTCTGCAAGCTCCAGTGCCATGGTTCGCGTGAAGTTGAGCATGCCGGCTTTGCAGGCGGCGTAAACAGCGTAATGGGGCGCTGCACGCGAGGCCTCGATGCTGCTGACATTGATAATCGTGCCGCCACGTCGGCCGCGGATCATGACCTGGGTCGCCGCAGAGGTAGCCGCGAACATGCTGACGAGATTGAGGTCGATGAGGCGTCGCCAGGAGCGCTCTGACTGCTCGAGAAATGGCTTGCGGCTGACACCGCCGGCGTTGTTGACGAGTATGTCGATACGTTTGAAATGACCATCCGCAGCGTCGATCAACGCGCGGACCTGGTTCGTATCGGTGACGTCGGTGGGCACCGCAAGAGCCTGGCACCCCATTTCACGTACGCGCGCCGCAGTCTCCTCGCAGCGCTCCGGAATTATGTCGCCGATGACGACGTGCGCACCTACCGACGCGAAGGCGAGTGCAATCGCTCTGCCGATGCCGCCGCCACCACCCGTGATGATGGCGACCTGATCGGTGAGAAGGATGTTTGGCTGCTGCATGGCTACTATCCACGCTAGCGCCACCATTCGCGCGCCGCAAGGCCCACTGGCCCGATCTCGCAATTGCGACCCACCGGCAACAGTTTTCAGGTTGCACCGGGGCGGGAAGGCGACGAAGCTAACCTTCGCGCTATTAACTGACCCCACCTGAAAAAGTGAACGCGATTGATCTCAAGGGAAAGGTAGCCGTAGTCACTGGCGGAAGTCGCGGGCTTGGACTGGAGATCGCACGCGGCCTATCGCGCGCCGGCGCCACCGTGGCGGTTGCGAGCCGCAAGCTCGCGGCCTGTGAGAAGGTCGTCGAGGAGCTCGCTGCGGCGGGCGCACGCGCATCATCGCACGCGTTCAACGCCAGCCATTGGGAGGACTGCGATAGGCTCTACGCGGAAGTTACAGAGCGCTGGGGTGGCGCTCACATACTCGTCAACAACGCTGGAATGTCGCCCGTCGCACCGTCATCAGCGGAGACAACCGAGGAGCTGTTTGACAAGGTCGTCGCAGTCAACCTGAGAGCGGTCTTCCGGCTCTCTGCACTGTTTGGCGCTCAGATGGTGAAAATGAACGGTGGTTCCATCGTAAACATCTCCTCGAGCGGCTCGCTTCGACCCGAGCCCGGCTTCGCGCCTTACGCTGCGGCGAAGGCGGGGGTGAATGTACTGACCGCTACTTTTGCCAAGGAATATGGGCCGAAGGTGCGGGTCAACACGGTCATGCCCGGGCCGTTTCATACTGATGCCACCAAGGCCTGGTCCAGGTCAGAGGGGTTCATGCTCCACGCCGAGCGTTCGCTGCCACTGGGGCGCGCCGGCGAACCGCCCGAGATCGTAGGGGCGGTGTTGTACCTGGTGAGCGATCTCGCTTCCTTCACCACGGGCGCCTGTCTCACCGTGGATGGGGGACATAGCATCGCCGGGCAGTCCGGCTGACCCAGCGGACCTCGACGCTCCCGGCCAGCTCAGCGGACCTCACCCCGTCCGCCACAGTTACCCGACCAAGGTCGCCAGCGGACCTTGCTGGCGCCCGTACCGCCTCCTGCCGCTTCCGTGGACTGCCTCACAGGCCGACTCCTTGACAGCCTGCCCAGGCAGTAATAAGCTTACTTAGTATAGAGTCTTGAGTTTAACGGCCTGCGGGCCAAGGGAGAAAGTCGTGAAGAGGTCGTCGGTTTTTGTGTCGCTGTGTGCGCTCGTTACGCTGTCTGGCGCCCTGTGCGCCGTGTCGTCCGAAGCTTTGGCGGATGGCCCCGTCAAGGGCAGCATGTTGATTGCCGCCAATGGCGCGCGCCTGGCCCCCGTGTACCGGGTGGGTCCTGACGGCTCCGCGCAGATCATCCTCGAGGGCAAGCTGGTGACCGTTCCCGCCACGACGCTCTCAGTGACCGATGGCAAGTTGACGACGAGCCTGACTAAGAACGAAGTCTTAGCTCTGCACTGACCGTAGCTTACTGCGGTGGCCGGTCGCTTGGGTCCCAGCGCCCCCCGCTGAGGGCCCAGGCGGTCGGCCACCGGGTTTATTTCGCCGCCGCCACCGCTTTGTGGTGTTCCGCGGCTCGCTGGTTTCGCAACTCGGTCAAATTGCGCGCAACCCTCTCCAGCAACTCCTCCAGCTTTTCCAACTCCTCGGGCTCGAAGCCCCCGAATATCCACGTCTCATGGATCTTCGCGAGCGCGTCCAACTTGTCCAGCAGGGGCTGCGCGGCCGGCGTGAGGTAAACCGAGTACGCACGCCGGTCGCTTGGATTCTCGTCGCGCCGCAGAAATCCATCATCGCAAAGGCGATCGACCAATCGTCCGGCGGTGATTTCCCTGACTTCGAGTGCTTCCGCAATCGTGCGCTGTGTTGCGCCCGGCCTGCGCGAGACTACTGCGATCAGGTGCCATTGCGCTCGCGTCAGGCCGCACGCTTCCGCGCTCTGATCGAAGGTCACGCGCAACTGGCGAGCAACCACCGACAACTTCAGTCCGACGGATCTTCTTCTATTTTTTGGCGCGGAGATAATTGCCCCCAATGAACGAGTAGAAGCGGCTTGCTTCACACCCGTTCGATAATAATCGCCGGGGCCATGCCGCCCGCAGCGCACATCGTCACGAGCGCGCGCTTGCCGTCGCGCCGCTCCAATTCATCGAGCACCGTACCGATCAGCACGGCCCCCGTGGCGCCGATCGGATGGCCCAATGCGATCGCCCCCCCATTCACATTGATCTTGTTCCGGTCGAGCCGCAGATCCCGGATGAATTTCTCGAGCACGACGGCGAATGCCTCGTTCACCTCCCACAGATCGATATCATCCGGGCCGAGGCCGGCCTTCATCAGGACTTTTTTGGCAGCCGGGACGGGGGCGTTCAACATCAGAGTTGGATCGTCGCCCATGTTCGCTGTGGCCACGACGCGTGCGCGAGGCTTCAGACCATGCTTGCGGGCGTAATCCCCGGAGGCCAGCAGCAGGGCGGCCGCGCCGTCAACGATTCCTGACGAACTGCCCGCATGATGCACATGCTGGATCTTCAGATCGGGATAACGCTGGTTGATCAACTGGCGGTACGTGATTCCGCTCCCGTCCGGGGACATGTCGGCGACCTGGACGAAGCTCGGCTTGAGCCCGGCGAGGTCCTTCGCAGTTGTCTGCGGCCGGGGATGCTCATCCTTCGCAAGAATGACCGTGCCCTCATCGCTCACAACAGGGATGATCGACCGCTCGAACCACCCCTCCTTGATGGCACGGCCCGCACGCTGTTGACTTTCAAGCGCGAATGCATCCAGCGCTTCACGGCCGATTCCTTCCATTGACGCGATGGCATCGGCGCACAGCCCCTGATGAGACTGGGGATGACGCTGTTGCAGCCGCTTATTTCCTGATCCGATTCCCAAGGACTTGAAACCGGCGGCCATTTCCTCCTGACCCATCGCGGTGATGAGCGACATCATCTCCGTGCCGCCTGCGATCACCAGATCCTCCATTCCCGATCTGATCTGCGCGGCCGCCAGGGCCGCCGCCGTGAGGCCACTGCCGCAAAAGCGGTCGAGGGTCACACCGCTGGCCCGGACATCGAACCCGGCATCGAGCGCTGCCATCCGTCCCAGATCACCGCCCTGTTTGCCTTTCTGAGCGCTGGTTCCCCAGATGATGTCGTCCACCTCCGCGGTGTTGAGATCATTGCGCTTCTGCAGCGCTTTCAGGACGGTCACCGCCAGGTGCTGCGGGTGTAGACCCGCGAGGGCGCCTTTGCCAACTTTGCCGATGCCGCGTGGCGTGCGCACGGCATCGATGATGTACGCTTCGGACATTCAATCCTCCGTTACACAACCCATCGTTCAGGCAGCCTTCGAGCCGGCCTTGGCGTGGTGGGCAAACATCTTCATCAGGTCGCCCGAAGTGACCGGCCTTGCGGCTTCCCCTTCGGCCAGCGGGCGCGCGCCACCGAACGAGCGGGGAGTCGTGTCCACCTTGTCCGCAGCGGCCTTGGCGCGCAACGCCGCGACCGTCAGCTCCTCCCGCTTGTGATGCTTGAAAGGGTCGAATTTGAAGAAGCGCATCGCGTTGAGGTGCGTCACCTTGTTGATTTGAGCGTCCGTCAGGTTCTTTATGCTCTGCCACAGATGCTCCGGAACTTCCGGCCACAGACTGTCCGAATGCGGATAGTCGCACTCGTAAGCCACCATGTCCTCGCCGATGGAGTCGATGTTCTTCAGCCCGAACGCATCGTCGATGAAGCAGTTCAGGAAGTGTTTGCGGAAGGTGTCGCTCGGCTTGCTGTTGCCAAAATGCGAGTGAGTCCACGCCTTGTGGCGCTCGTGGCTGAAATCGGCGCGCTCGAGGAAGTAGGGTACCCAGCCGATGCTGCCTTCCGACAGCGCAATTCTCATGTTGCTATAGCGTTGCAGCGCCTGCAGGTTGAGCCAGTCGGCGGCGCCCACCGAGATCGACATCGGCATGGTGGTGATCCAGGCTTCGATCGGCGTCTCCGGCGAGGCGTGCGGTGCGGGGTTTCCCGCGCCGATATGCAGGCAGATGGTCATGTCCTGTTCGCTGATTGCCTTCCAGAAAGGCTCCCAGTAAGCATTGTGAATGCTGGGCAAGCCCTGCACGGTCGGGTTCTCGTTGATGGACACCGTAGTGCAGCCCTTGGCGGCAAGGCGCTTGATCTCCTCCAAGGTGGCTTTCATGTCCCACGTGGGCAGGATGGCGCACGGAATGAAGCGACCCGGCTGCGAGCCGCACCAATCATCGACATGCCAATCGTTGTACGCACGCAGGTGAATGAGCGCCTTCGCCTTGTCGGGGGCCTTGTGGAATCGGCCGCCATCGAAGCCAACGCAGCTTGCGAAGTTGAGCGACGCCGCGATGCCGTTGACGTTCATGTCGTCTACGCGGGCCTTCGGGTCATAGACGCCCTTGCGCAACTGCTCGAGCGAGGTTGGCTCCATGCCGTACTCCTCGGGTACGCGGCCCACAACCGCGTTGAGGCCGACAGACGGCATTTTCATGCCCTGGTATTCCCAGTAGTTGGTGCCGTCCGCGGCCGTGCGCAACGTGGGCGCAGTCGCGAGGTTGTCACCGGACAGGTGCTTCTTGAACATATCCGGCGGCTCGCTGATGTGATCATCGACGCTGATGAGCACCATGTCATTCATTTTCATAAGTCTTCCTCCGGCAGCAGTGCGCGACTTGTGCGTCGCGCGTGGAATCGTGTGTGTTGATTTGCAGTCATGGTTTGAAGCCACCTAGCGGTCGGTGTTCCTCGAGCGGCCGCGGCCCCTGGCTGAAGTCGCGGATCACCCCGATGCGCTTGGCTGCAACGAGTCTTTCGGGCTGGAACGTGTAGCAGTTGCCGACAGGCAGGCGGCTCGAGTCCGATTGCCTCTCCCATGCAATGGTGCGCCCATGTGCGAGGATGCTTCCCCATCGCAGCAGCCGGGCTGCTTCCTGCCCCGCGCGATCGAGCGAATCGATCCAGGAGCGCATCTCATCGAAGGCCACTCCAGCAAGCTCCTGCGGCTCCACGAGCCGGCCATCGACCTGGGACCAGCCGAGCACGCACGTGCCATTGCGGTGTAACTCCGCCCGGCGCCGGCCTTCGATGGGATCGGACACCAGGATGTCATAGATGAGCGGATCGCTATCCAGAGCGTGGACGGCTGCGAGAACCGCCAGATCATGAAGATGCGTGCAGTTGGCTTTCTTCTCGCCACGCGCCGCGAACCCATCCAACGGTACGCCCTTGAAGGTTTGTTCAAGTCGGGCCACGGCTCCGGGGCAAGTCGTCCAGGGAGCGCGCTGCATGACAGATTCGACTTTGGTGGCGACCCTGCCGTCGTGATGAATGGTGACGCCCATGCAGTGATAGTCGTCCTCGACCTCGCTGCTTACGCAGTCCGGCGCGGGCGTCACCATGAAACGCCGCCTGAAACCTGGGAGAGTCTCGATTGGGGCAGGGCGCATGATTCAATCCCGCGCGAGCAGCAAAGCGGTTGCGAGCGGTCCGCCGCCGGAGGCGCAGACCGCAACCTGCGGATCACGCGGAATCTGGCGGGCGCCGCCTTTGCCGCGTAACTGTACAACCGCCTCATGGGCAAAACCGAACCCGTGGAGACGGCCGGCACCGATCTGACCGCCAAAGGTGTTGAGTGGCAGCTCCCCGTCGAGTGCTATGCGTTTGCCACCCTCGATGAACCGTCCCCCTTCGCCCACACCGCAGAATCCGAGTGCTTCCAGCCAGGCCAGGGCCTGAAAGCTGAACCCGTCATATAACTGAGCCGTGTCCACGTCCGCAGGCGTGTAGTCGGTTCGCTTCCACAGATCGGCCCCTGTGGGATAACAGGCCATCCATTCCGCCTGGTCCCAGCTGTGACGCTCCACGGTGCCGGCCATGGCGGCAATGCGGATCGGCGTGCAGGAGACTTCATCAATCGCCGTACCAGCGGACACGATGAGAACTGTCGAGGCGTCCGTAAACCGGTCGCAGTCATAAAGGCACAGCGGTGTCGAGATCATCCGCGCTGACAGATATTCGTCCATCGTCAGCGGTTTTCGAACGAGCGCGCGCGGGTTGAGTGCCGCATGCGCCCGATCGGTCAGCGCGATCTGGGCCAGCTGCTCGCGGGTCAGACCGAACCGCTTCACATGGCGCATCGCGTATTGAGCGGTCCAGTTGGCCGCGGACAACGCATTGAAAGGGGCGAACCACTGCGAGTAGCCGTCCACGGTTTCCCGGCGCATCGGCGGATATTCAGCCGGCCGTGCCAGCGCCGCAGCCTCATAAACAGTCCGATAACAAATGACATGCCGCGCCTGACCGGTGCGGACGGCCATTGCGGCGGCGACCACCGCGCCGAGTTGCGAGCTGATCTCGCCGCCACCTGAGTGCCACGTCGCTCGAATCCCGAGCGCGTCGATCAATTCATCGGCACCAACGGGGGAGAAGCCGAGAAAGGCCGCGACCCGGCCCGGATACGTGGATACGCCGTCGATCTGGCTGATCGTAAGCCCGGCCTCGTTGAGGGCCTCGCGTACCGCATCGACAGTGAGCAGCAGCGGCAGGCGCGTCAGTTTCACGCCGACCTCGGACTGACCAACACCACTGATGTAGGCTTCGTTGGTGCTCATTTCAGTCAATCTTCTCGAACAACGGCAGATAGATTTCGCCGTGCTGCTCGAATTTCGCACGGACACGGTCGCCTATCTGCACCGCTTCCACGCTGCAGCCGACGATGTTCGTGGTGAGATATACACCTGGCGCGCCATCGATCGCCACGCGCGCGATGACGTACGGCACCTCGAGGCCCGGTCGCCATTCCTGGTAGTTGATGGTGAAAGTATCGACGGTAGCGGTTCCCGCGACCACTTCAGGCGCCACGTTCTCCGAAAGACATTTCCTGCACACAGGACGCGGCGGATGGATGAAGGTCTCACAGTCCCGACACCGCAGGAGGCGCAGCTGGCCGTCCGCCCCTGAGGTCCAGAAGAAGCGGTTTTCGGCATCCAGCCGCGGCAGGACGCGTGGCGTTCCCATTCGTCAAACGTCCCAGACGAGCCGCAATGTATCAACACCGATGACGTGTCCTCCATGGAACTTCGGCGGATGCTCAGGATCGAGACGGAAAGGCGGCATGCGTGCAAGCATCTGCTCGTAGAGAGTCTGCAACTCAACGCGCGCGAGGTGGGACCCGAGGCAACGGTGAGGACCGGCGTTGAAGGCAATATGCGCCTTCTTCTCGCGCTTCAGATCGAAGCGGTCGGAGCCGGCAAACTCACCCGGGTCGAGGTCCGCCGCCGGCAGGAACAGCATCACCCGCTCGTCGGCTTTCATCTGCAGACCTTCGAACTCGATATCCTTCGCCACCTTCCGGGGCGGTACCGTGAAGGTATAACGGCGCAGCAATTCCTCCGCGGCTTCCGGGATGATTTTCGGATTCGCGCGCAGCTGCGCCTGCAGGGCCTGGTCCTGGGCCAGGTGACGTACGCCGAAACCCATGCCGTTCATCACGGTATCGAGACCGGCAATGAACAGCACCACGCCGTAATTCTCCATGTCCTCCATAGTGGTGGACCGGCCGTTGATCTGCGACTTCCACAGGAGGCTGATGAGATCGTTCTGGGGACGCTCGCGCCGCTCGAGGATGGTGTCGCGCATCATGGCGGTGATCCGCAGCAACCTCATCATGATCTTGAGCGGATCGGGCTCCGCATCGGAGAGGTGTTCCCGGACGAGCGCCCGATACTCATCCTGCCGCTCGAGCGGCAGACCGAGCATCTTCAGGAATACACGCACCGGCAGGGGCTCGGCGATGTCAGTCATGAAGTCGCATCGGCCGCGCGTGATAACGCTGTCAATGAGCTGGTTCGCAAGCACCCGGATGTCGTCCTTGAGCGCCAGCATGGCTTTCGGCGAGAACGCTTGCTGGAGTGGCGCGCGGTACTGGGTGTGCTCAGGAGGATCGAGGTTGATCGGGACGGCGTTGGGGATGTGCGGTGTCCCAGGCGGCATCTTCGCGCGGATCATCTCCAACTGCTCGCGGCTGACGAACTGGCTGGTGAAGGATTCGGTATCGCGCGCGGCCTTGAAGTTGGCGCGGTGGCTCAAAAACATCCAGTGGCCACCGTTGCGCGGCGTCCACAGCACGGGGGGAGCTGTCTGCAGCAGCTCGAGGATGCGCTTGTGCGGATCGGCCAGGTAGGCCGGATCCAAGAACATGTCAAAATCGTAGACCGCGGCTTCCGGAATATGCGCCGGCCGGGGTACGGCCGAGCTCAGCGTGGCGGCGTGATTCATCGCAGGTCCCCCTAAACAAACACTACAGCCCCTTGAAGGGCCTGGCTGACAGCTTCCGCCTGCCGCAGCTCCTTTACATCGTCCGCTGCCCGGCAGATACTAAGCAAGCATAGTGTACGCCGGCCCGGCTAGATTGTCTTCATCGGCCGCAGGCCATGGGGGATACATGAAGATCCGCATCGACAAGGGGGCGTGCGTCGGTAATGCGCGCTGCGCGGCCGTTGCACCGGACTTATTTCCGCTCGACGACAACGGCTACATCGCGGTTGAAGAGATCGAAGTGCCCCCCGGCAAGGAAGACCTTGCCCGGCGCGGTGCGCGTGCTTGCCCTGAGCGGATCATCCTGATCGAAGAAGACAAGAAGTGAGCCATCCTCGGCGGGATGTGGCTTCGGTCAAGTTGATATTTAACCGCGACTGATCATCTTTATTGATTAGTGCGGTGTGTTTATTGAGGGGTTGCTCACCCTCTTTGATGAATCATCCTGATCAGATACGCACGCCGTGGTTGCGTGGCAACCACAGTGTCGGGAGAGAGTTTGATGACGGACTTCCTGGGATACAAGAACAAGCGCGTCGTGGTGAGCGGTTGTTTTTCCGGAATGGGCGAGGCCACCGCGCGGTTGCTGCTCCAACTCGGTGCGGAGGTTCACGGACTCGACTACAAGCAAAGCAAGCTCAACCTCGCCTCATTCAGGCAGTTGGATCTGCGCGAGCCGGCTTCCATTGACGCAGCGGCAGCTGCCATTGGCGGCAAGGTGGACGCGCTGTTCAGTTGCGCGGGCCTGCCGCAGACCTCGCCACCGCTGGATGTGATGAAGGTCAACTATGCGGGCACCCGGCGGCTGACCGAGCGGATTCTGCCTCTAATGGGCGAGGGTGGCGCGATCGCTACCGTCTCCTCCATTGCGGGCCTCGGGTGGAGCCGCAGACTTCCGGTGCTCATGGAGCTGCTCCAGATCGACACCTATGAAGGTGCGATCAAATGGTGTGAGGCGCACCTGGACGTTGTACGCGAGGGCTATTCCTTCTCGAAGGAAGCTTTGGTCGTGTGGACGATGATGACTGCCACGTCACTCATCAAACGCGGCATTCGGATGAATTGCACCATGCCCGGGCCCACGCAGACTCCGATGATGGCCGAGTTCGAATCCGCGACCAAGCCAGCGGTCCTCGAGGCTGCAACCCAGCCGATCAACCGGCGCTCGACCCCGGAGGAGCAGGCCGCTCCGCTGGTGTTCCTCAACAGCAGCGCTGCGAGCTACATGAACGGCCTGGCAGTTCCGGTGGATGGTGGGTTGATGGGCGGCATCGCGACCGGTCGGATCGACCCAAGGACGCTGATGGGGCCCGCGTCTTAGGACGAGCGAGTGGCCACAGCGCACTGCAGGCGGGCGCCGACCGCGCCCCCAAACCAACATATTGCTGAGCCGAATGCTGATATTGAATTCGTATAGGTGTTTTAACCGCGGTTGATCTTATTTTCGGGGGGCTTGGATGAACAACGGACTATGGATACTGAGGCGATTTGTGGCGGCGGCGCTGGGCTTGAGTGTGGCTGTGCCCACATTCTCGCAGAATGTGCAAACGGCCAGTGCGGGGGCGGCAGCACCCAGCCAGGGAGTCGAGCTCACCGAAGTCATCGTGACTGCACGGCGCATCGAGGAACGTCTTCAGGACGTGCCGATCTCGATCACCGTGTTCAACCAGGAGCAGCTCACCAACCGCAATGTCGTCAACGCGGCGGACCTGGCGGCTTACACGCCGTCTTTGTCGGCCAACAACAACTTCGGCACGGAAAATAGCAGCTTCGCGATCCGCGGATTCGTCCAGGATGCCGGTACGCCGCCGTCGGTCGCGGTGTATTTCGCCGATGTGGTCGCGCTACGCGGCCCGACACAGGGCACGCAGGCAGGCGATGGCGCGGGACCCGGTAGTTTCTTCGATCTGCAGAACGTGCAGGTGCTGAAGGGCCCGCAGGGCACGCTGTTCGGCCGCAACACGACGGGCGGCGCGGTTCTGTTCGTACCGCAAAAGCCGACCTCGACCTTCGAGGGCTACGTTGAAGCGGAAGCCGGCAATTACGATATGAAGCGTGTCCAGGCGGTGCTCAACCTGCCGGCGAGCGACTCCGTGCGCTTGCGCCTGGCAGTCGATCACAATGACCGCAGGGGCTACTTGAACAACATTTCGGGCATCGGACCGAAGGACTATAACGACGTCGATTACACCGCCGTGCGGGCAAGCGCGGTTGTCGATGTGACGAACAATATCGAGAACTACACGATAGCGTCCTACAGCCACTCCGACACCAACGGCAGTGTGCAGAAGCTCATCGCCTGCAATCCGGCTGGATATAGCCCGCCGAATCCTGCCACCGGCCTCGCCAATTTCGCGGGCGTGTTCTCCTGCGGCCAACTTGCCTCTGAGGCGGCTCGTGGGGCTGGGTTTTACGATGTAGAGGCTGCCGTTCCCAATCCCGAATCGCTCATCGAGCAATGGCAGATCATCAACACGACCAGCTGGACGGCAAGCGATACGCTCAAGCTCAAGAACATTGCCAGCTACGGACAGTACAAGGACTTACAGCGCTCGCCGCTGTTTGGAACCAATTGGCAGCTAAGCGAGCTGCCGCAGCCCTACCCATTCGTCTTTGGCCGGGGTATTCCAGCAGTTTTCACGGGTATCTTCCCGATCCCGGGCGGCAATTCGGCGGATCAGGCGACCTACACCGAAGAGCTGCAGCTGCAAGGTAACTCCGCGGATCAGCGGCTGACCTATCAGGTCGGCGCTTACTTCGAGTGGAGCGATCCGCTGCAGGTGATCGGCAATCAGTCCTCGCAGTTGGCAACCTGCGCGGATCCCGCGAACCTCCTCACCTGCAGCGATCCGCTCGGAGCCGCTTTCAGCGCAGTGCTCAGCCAGCAGTTCGGTTTTCCGATTCAGCAGCACATTGGCACCGTCAACTATACCGCGGGGGAAACCTGGTTTCGTGACCGCGGCATTTACGCGCAGTCCACCTATAGTCTGACGGATAAACTCAAGCTGACCGGCGGCCTGCGCGAGACCTCGGATGAGCAGAGAAGCACGGCGAAGCGTATTACAAACGACTTCTCGGTTGTGGCGCCGTTCCCGGCGGGGGCGACGTCGGTCTGTACTGACCCCAGCACCGCTCCCACTTGCAGTCAGGATTTCTCGAAGAAGTCGAATAAGCCGACCTGGCTGATCGATCTGGACTACAAGCCGATCGACGATCTGCTGGTGTATGCCAAATATGCGCGCGGCTACCGTGCGGGCGGGGTGTTCTCCAACGCGCCGGTCGACCACCGCACCTTCGATCCTGAAAAGGTGGACAGCTACGAGACCGGTATCAAGACGAGCTTCGCTGAGCCCATTCACGGATTATTCAACCTCTCTGCCTTCTACAATAACTTCAGCAACCAGCAACTGCAGTTCGGGTTCAATGCAAGGGTAACAAACGGTATCCCCGCGCCCGTTTCTCCGACCACGGCCATCATCAACGCGGGTAAGTCGCGTATCTACGGCGCGGAGGCCGAATTGTCGGTCACGCCGGTCGAGAGCCTCAGACTCGACCTCAACTACACCTATCTCAACGCGACGATCAGGCAACTCAACCCGGTCACTACCACCGATCCCAATTATCAGCCCGGTGCGCCGAATGTGGCCGCTGGCGATCCGCTCGTGTTGTCTCCCAAGAACAAACTTGCTGTCGAGGCAGACTACACGTTGCCATTGCCTGCAAGCATCGGCCGCGTCACCTTCGGCGCGACCTTCATTCACACCGATAAGCAGCTGACCAACTACGATTACCTCGACCCCGCGGTTGTGGCGCTGTTTGGCCAGAACCTCAGCTTCATTCCCAGCACCGATCTGCTCAACCTCAATTTGGGCTGGAGCTCGATTTCCCAGTCGCCTGTGGATGTCAACCTGTTCGTGACGAACGTTACGGACAAGCGTTACTACACGTTCATACCGGGTCTCGGGTCGAGGCAGTTGGGTGTGGAGACTGCGATGCTCGGCACGCCACGGATGTACGGCGCGCGGATCCGGTATCACTTCGGCAAATGAACTTCGAGCTTTCACAGGACCAACAGATGATGCGGGAGACGTTCGCGCGTTTCCTGAATGAGGAAAGCACCCTGGAGCGCGTGCGGGCCGCGCTCCCGTCCGGTTTTGATCAGGCGTTATGGACGGGCCTTGCGGAACTGGGAGCCTTTTCCCTGCGGGTACCGGAGGCGGCTGGAGGTCTTGGGCTGGGCCTGCTGGATGCGGTGGTGCTGATGGAGGAAGTGGGGCGAACCCTCGCTTCCGGTCCGATTGCCGAAACTGTGATCGCGGCTGCGCTGCTGGCGAAGCTCGATACCGGCGAGCACCGCGGCCTGCTCGATAGGGTGCTGGCGGGGCAGGCCGTCCTCAGCATTGCATACCACGACATTGCAGTCGAACCGCTGCAATGGATCGCCGGGGGTGCAGTTGCTGAGGCCGTTATCGCCCGGGAGGGCGATAAGATCGTACTGATCACCATCCCGCCGAGCGAGCGTAAAAGTGAGCCCAATCTGGCATCCACGCCGATTGCGCAACTGCCTCTCGGGAGTGAGTCACGCCGCGTATTGTCGGCGAGCGATCAGGGCCGGAGAGTATTCACCCAGGCCATCGAAGAATGGAAACTGTTGATTGCCGCCGCGCTCGCCGGGTTGTCCCGCGAAGCTATGGAGCTTGCCTCGACGTATGCGCGTGAACGGGTTGCGTTCGGGCAACCCATCGGAACGTATCAGGGGATCTCTCATCCGTTGGCGGATCTGCTCTGTGATGTCGATGGCGGCAAGTATCTCACCTGGAAGACGCTGCTCGACATTGTGAATGGATACCCCCGGGCAGCCGCGGAAATCTCGCTCACTGCCTGGTGGAATGCCGATGCGGCAAGCCGCCTGGTCGCTCAGGCGCTGCATACTTTTGGTGGCTACGGCCTCACCACCGAATATGACATCCACCTATTCAACCTGCGTGCCAAGGCCTGGCCGTTGATCTTCGGCGACCCGGCCCGGTTGCTCGAGGAGGCTGGACGTCGCCTCTACGCTGGCGAGACCACTGTCCTGCCCGAGGTGGGCGAGGTCTCGATCGACTTCGACCTCGGTGAGGAAGCGAGTGCGCTTGCCCGTGAGCTCGACACCTTCTTCAAAGAGAATCTGACACCCGAGCTCAAGGCGAAAGCGCATTACTCCTTCGACGGTCACGACCCCGGGATCCACCGCAAGCTTGCGCAGGCCGGCCTGCTGTTCCCCGGATGGCCCAAGGAGTGGGGCGGGCGTGCATCGCCTCCATACGCGCTCAACGCTGCCAGTCATGTCTGGGAAGCGCATGGCTGGACCGGCCACGTCATGGGCGTTTCCAACATGGTCGGCACGATCATCCGGCGCTTCGGCAGCGATGAGCTGAAGCGGGAGGTCTTGACGAAGATCGCCGCCGGCGAAGCGATCTGCAGCCTGGGATACTCGGAGCCTGGCTCGGGATCGGATGTGTTTGCCGCGGCTACCCGCGCGACACGTGAGGGCGATGCCTGGCGGATCGACGGTCAGAAGATGTTCACCAGCGGCGCGAATCTCGCCGACTATGTGCTGCTCCTCACGCGCACTGACCCGAACGTGCCGAAGCACAAGGGTCTCACGATGTTCATCGTGCCGCTCAAGTCGCCGAACGTCGAGATCCAGCCCGTTTTCACCTTCCAGGATGAGCGGACCAACATCACCTACTACGATGGAGTGAAGGTGCCCGACAGCTATCGCCTCGGCGAGGTGAACGGGGGCGTGAAGGTGATGGCCGGGGCCCTGGAGCTCGAGCACGGTGGCGGCTTTGGAAAGACCCAGCAGAGCATGGTGCGTGCGGCGGAGGCTCTATGCCGCGAGCTCAAATTCCGCGGGCGGCCGCTGATCGAGGACACTGCAGCGCAGGTGCGCCTGGCTCGCGCGACCGCGCATTTCATGGTGTCGGACGTCATCGCCTGGCGCGCCCTGTGGGCAGGCGTCGAAAAGAAGCCCAATGCCGGCTTTGGCCCGATGGCGAAGCTCTTCTCCTCCGAAAAGTTCCTGAAGGACGCCTCCGATCTGCTCAACCTGACCGCGCCCGAATCGCTTTCCAAGCGGACGGGACCCGCCGGCTTTCTCAACCAATGCTATCGCCATTCGCAGGGAACGACGATCTATGGTGGAACGAGTGAGATCCATCGGAGCATGATTGCGGAGCGCGCGCTGAATCTGCCGCGTACTCGTGCCTGATCGTTAGGAGGCTCCGTATGTCCGAAGATCCGCATCTGCTGACCAAGGAATCCGGTCCTATCTTCATTGCCACGTTGAATCGTCCGGAGAAGCTGAATGCGCTGAGCGGTCAGCTGATGAGCCTGTTCGAAGCCGCGGTGCATCACTTCCGTGACACGCCGGCTCTGAAAGTGATGCTCATTCGGGCCAAGGGCCGTTATTTCTGCGCCGGCGCCGACATGCTCAGCGGCGACCCGGAAGGCAGCGGCCGGGCGAAGACGGCATCGGGCATCCGGGAGTCGCACCGCCTGAAGCTGCACGGTATGCAGCGTATCTACAATGAGATGGAGGCGATCGAGAAGCCGTTCGTGGTGGCGCATCATGCGGCCTGTGTCGGAGGGGGGCTCGAGCTGTCGCTGTCCTGCGATTTTCGCCTCGCCGCAAAGAGCGCGCGCTACTCCTTTCCTGAGGGGAAGTTTGGCGTGCTGCCCGCCTCGAATGGCGTCAGCCGACTCGCGCGGATCATCGGTACGCATTGGTCCCGATACCTCATCATGGCCAACATCTCCGTCGATGCCGACAGGGCGCTGCTCATGGGTCTCGTTCACGAGGTGTGGCCGGACGAAACGTTCGATGACGAAGTGATGCGCTTCTGCCGCCATGTGGCGGAGCAGAATGGCGAGCAGATGGGTGCGGCCAAGATTGCCATTGAGCTCGCCCACGATGTGGGCCTGGCGCAGGCACGCAATGTCGAGCGGCTGGCCAACTCAGCCCTGATGTTGAATCCGGAGTATCGTGCGGGGATCGACAGATACATCGCCGGCATCGGCAACAAGACCAGGAAGGAGTAGCCGCGGTCTTCACTTGCGGATTGAGATATGGCGCTCTATACAACCTTGCATCTGCACAACGTGCCTGCTGGGCGCGAGCCCGAGTATGCCACCTGGTTTGATGGATCCCACCGCACATCTGTGATGGCGCTACGGGGCTTCAAGGCCGCCGATCGCTATGAGGTGGCACGGGAGCAGATCATGGCTGATATTCCCCAGCCGTGGCGCTTCCTCAGCGTGTATGACTTTGACTTACCCAATCCTTCGATCGACATCCCGGCGCTCGGGCCCCTGATCGCCGACGCGCGCGATGCCGGATTGATCGCGGACGATGAGACCGAGCGGCTGTACACGTATCGGCTCTATTCGGACTGGAAGGGCAGCCCCAACTGGCGACAGTCCGAGCCCTTGTCCGGCGTCAGCATCATCCTTGCCAACTACATTCCGGGCCGCAAGGCCGAATACCACAAATGGTATGACGAAGTGCACAGTGTCGAAGTGACCAACGTACCCGGCCATGTTGCAATGAAACGCGGCGAGCTGTCTGCCTTGCAGATCGAGCCGCGACTCTATTGTCCTGGCGACCAGATCGTCATGTGCGCACAGCAGACAGATGACCTCAGTTTCACGATCAAGGATTTCAGCGCGCGCGCCGGGGGCCGAAGCCCCAGCGGAATCGCCATGCAGCCGCGCTCGTCCTCCGGCTCCACTGCGCGCACGGTCCACTACTTCAAAAAGGTGAGCGGCAAGAAGTTCTGGAGCGCGGGAATTGCGTACGCCGGGGACCTCTCCGTGTATCCCGGCAAGACCAAATAAGGGACGTGGGTGTGGCAAAAGTCATAGTCATAACGGGCGCGGGTGCAGGACTTGGACGCGCGCTTGCACGGCGTTTCGCGGCAGACGGTGAAACCGTGGTGCTTCTCGGCCGCAACGCGGAGAAGGTGCAGAAGGTTGCCGGGCAAATCGGGGATCGAGCCCTGGCGCTCGGATGCGATGTGGGCTCACCGGACTCGGTGCGTGCCGCCTTCAGTCGCATCGCCGAGCGTCATCCGCGGATTGATGTGCTCATCAACAATGCGGCCGTGTACGAGCCGTTCCTGGTCGCCGATGCCACCGATGAGCAGATCCTGAAAACCATTGTCACCAACCTGGCGGGTCCGATTCTGTGCGCCCGCTCGGCAATTGCGCTGATGGGCAGGGGAAGCCACATCATCAATCTCAGCAGCGAGTCGGTTGGAATGTTCTTTCCCCACCTCGTTCTGTACCAGAGCAGCAAGGCGGGTCTCGAGCGCTTCTCGCAGGGACTGCATCACGAGCTGGAACCCAAAGGCATCCGCGTAACCACCGTGCGCGCGGGTCAGATGATGGAAGCCGGCAAGACCTGGGACATCGACCCACAGGCGGCGGCGCGCTTCATGCAAGCGACCATGGCTGTAGGCCTGAACCTGCGTGAGCGCCCGATTTCGCAATACACATCAGTCACCAACATGTTCCGCGCCGTGATCGATCTTCCTGCGGACCTCCATGCGCAGACCGTTTTCCTGCACGCGCGCGTACCGGCCCAAGATTGAGGAAATGTGATGCTTCCAGAAGCCAAGTTATATATCGACGGTGTCCTGCGCGGCGCAACCGGCGGCAAGACTTATGACAATATCGGGCCGTGGACGGGCCAGGTGGTCGGCAAGGCGGCAGACGCTTCCGCCGAGGATGTCAGCGCTGCGATCGCCGCTTCCCGCCGTGCCTTCGACGAGACTGACTGGTCGACGAGGCACGCATACCGGCACGAGCTGATGACCAAGTACCGCGACCTCCTGGTCGCCAACCGGGACAAGCTCGTGGAGATCGTGCGCCACGAGGTTGGTTCGGCAATGGGTGCGGCTCACAGCGCGCAGGTCGCCGGGGCGCTGGAGGGTGCTACGGGCCTCATCGAGGCCTTCCCGTCGATCAAGTGGCAAGAAGACAGGGGCCGTCGCCGTCAGTATGGGTTCGACAGCGATCGGCTGGTCGCCTATGAGCCCATTGGTGTCGCTGGCGCCATTACACCTTGGAACGTGCCGCTGTACGTCAACATCGGGAAAGTGGTTGCAGGGCTGCTGGCCGGCTGCACGATGGTGCTGAAACCGGCTCCAGACACTCCGCTCACGGGCTCGATCATGGGCGAGTTGGCTGCCGAAGCGGGCTTCCCGAAAGGCGTGTTCAACGTCGTCACCGCGAGCGACCCTGCAATGGCGGGCGAGATGTTGGTGACCGATCCCAGGGTGGATCTCATCACGTTTACCGGTTCCACGGGAGTCGGCAAACGGATCATGGAGAAGGGCGGCCCCACGCTCAAACGACTGTTCCTGGAGCTGGGAGGCAAGTCAGCCAACATCATCCTCGATGACGTGCCTGACTTCGCCGCGAAGGTCATGCGCGCGATCGTCTGCTTCCATGCCGGGCAAGGCTGCGCGATCGCAACCAGGCTGCTGGTGCCCAAGAGCCGTTACGCGGAAGCAGTCGGTGCGCTGGAGAAGGCTTATGCGGGCTACGCCACGAAGTGGGGCGATTTCAACGACCCGACCTGCGTGATGGGCCCGGTCATTTCCAAGCGGCAGCTCGATCGGGTGATGAGTTATGTCGAGCTGGGGAAGCGCGAGGGCGCAAGGTTGCTGGCGGGCGGGAATGTCCGCACTGACAAGGGCGCCGGATTCTTCATGGAACCGACCTGCTTCGTCGACGTGAACAACAAGATGAGGATTGCCCAGGAGGAGATCTTCGGGCCCGTGCTCGTGGTGATTCCGTTCGAGAATGACGACGATGCGGTTCGGATCGCCAACGACAGCGAGTATGGCCTGTGCGGCATGGTGACTTCCGGCGACAAAGAGCGCGCCATGAAAATTGCGCGGCGCCTTCGTGCTGGGTCGGTCTCCATCAACGGTGGCATGTGTATCGCGCCAGACCTGCCGTTCGGCGGCTACAAGCGCAGCGGCATCGGGCGGGAATGGGGCCGCGAGGGAATCGAGGAATTTCTCGAAACGAAGGCGATCGCCATCGGGGTGTAGCCGCTCGTGGAGGCGCGGCGCGGCGACTGGGCCGCGCCGATCAACGGCGCAGGCCTTCAACCGTGGCGTGTCAGTTCGTCTGGCTAGGCGCCAGAGCCGCCTCAGCTGCGGCGATCTCTGACTTCAGCCACATGGTCTCGCTGAGGTTCTGTCCGCCCGAATCACGTAGCAAAACCTGCAGGGCATCCTTCTTGACTGCCAGCGCGTCTGGGTTCGTGCGCTCCGCCCCGAGCGCGATATCCAGGAGGTGAAGGGCCTCGAGCGGTCGCCCGTCGTCCAATTTCTTTCTAGCCCGCGCGGCGAGCGCTCCCGCGCCGCCTGCGAGCTCGACCAAGTCGGCGTCGACGCTGGACCGCGGCACCCCGTAAAGGGACGTGGTCGAGTCATAGTGGAACCAGCCGGAATATTCCTCCCAGATCGCACGCACGGCCCACGACACCTTGCCGTGAAACTCGCCAATCTTCAGCTCATCCGGCAGTTTGATTTCACGCATGAGCGTGTATACGTCCTTACCGGCATTCATGCCTGCAATGACGGCCTCGTTCACGTACGAAACCGCTGCATGCATCTTGTCGAGGGACGCGCGGATTTTGTCGGCACCGCGAATGGGATCGCCATGACCGGTGATCAGTAGCTCCGCTCCGAGCTTGCGTACCGTGTCGAGTGAGGGCAGATATCGTTGCACCAGCCGCGGCTTGTCGCCACGTACCGTAACGAGGTTGGGCATTGCCAGAAACACGGGACCAAACAGGTTTCCCGTGAAAGCCACGCGCTCCTTAGGCATCCACACCGTCAGGGAGTCGAGTGTCTCTCCGCCCGGGGTAGAAATAACCTCGAAGCGCCGTCCACCGAGTTCGAACTCATAGCGACGGTCCACAGCGACGTCCGGCACGACTTCCGGCGGAGGCGGTGGATTTGCACCCCTCTTCACGGTACCGCTCCAGAGTTTGGCGGAGCGGCGGCCGATATAAGGTCCGAGGTCGCGGAAGTAGCGCCATGTGTTGACGAAGCGCCGCTCCCCGATCACCTGTGTACCCGTTTCCCGCACGGTCGGCACGCCGCCATAGTGATCTGGGTGGGCCTGGGTAAGAATGATGTAGCGCAGGCTGCCGGTGCGCTTTGGCGCCAGCAGACGCTTCGTGCGTTCGGCGTTGTCCATGAAACCGGTGTTGACCATCACGTCGCCCGCGCTGGTCGTCACCAGGTAGGCGTTGGAAATATCCTTCGCCATGAAAATGAAATCGGTGATCAGCTCAGCTTCCTTCTGCTGATCGCCGGCCTGCACGAGGCTCGCCAACACGGGCTTGCGGTCTTCTGATGTACTCATGCGCCCGGGCCCTCACCCTCGAATTGAACCATCACCTTCGCGGAGCCCGGTGTGCCTGCCACGCCGATTGCGTCGATTATCTTGTCGAAAGGAAAACGGTGGCTGATCAAGGAGCGCACTTTGTCGCGGAGCCGAGGCAGCGCTGCAATGACATCGGGCATTTCGTCCGGGTAACCGACCGCGGTAGTGATCGTCATCTCAGTGGTCAGCATCGCGCCCAGATCGATCTGAACGGGTTTCATGTAGGCAGCCGTCACGACGAGACGTGATTGGTATTTCGCCATGCCGATGACGTCGGACAGGATATTCGGTGCGCCTGCAGCATCTATATAGGCGTCTGTGCCCACTGATTCCCGGCTGAATACACGTGCGGAACCGTGCAGTTCCAGGAGCCGGGCGCGTACGTTTTCCTTTGCAGGATTGATCACCGCTTGCGCACCGAGCGCTTTGGCGCGTTCGAGTCGCTCGGGAGCGAGGTCGAGCGCAACCACGTCTTTAACCCCGCGGTCCACCAGCCATAGCACCATGCCGAGTCCAATCGGACCGCATCCAAACACGACGACCTTGTCGCCAGCCTTGGCTTGCGCACGGTTGACACCGTGTAGCGCAACGGCGAGCGGCTCACTCAACGCAGCAAGTTCGAAGGGCAGGTCGTCTGGGATCGGTAGCAAGCTGTCGCCTACGCGCGCGTCGCGGACCAGGAGTTCTTCGGTGAAGGCGCCTTCGGGGCCGCCGCTGCCGATGTAGCTGGGTGTCATCATCGGGTTGATGACGACCCGCTGCCCAACCGACACACCTTTCACGTCACGTCCGACGGTGATCACTTCACCCGCGGCTTCATGGCCAATGGGTGTTACGCCGCCAGGTTTGCGATGGATGCCGCCTATCTTGATGTAGGTGAGATCGCTGCCGCACACACCGCACGCCTTTACCTTCACTACGACATCGGAGTTTCCTGGACGCGGCGGATCAACCGGATCCAGCCGGACATCATTCACACCATGAATGTTGAGTACGCGCGCCATAGGGATTTCCTTGTCAGAGATTCACCATGCAGGCGCCGTCGATGATGATCGTGTCGCCGCTGTGGAAGGAGGAGGCATCGCTCGCCAGGTAGGCGGCGATTCCTTCGAAGTCGGCCGGGTACCCGGGACGGGGGATGGGATTCTTGGCCGCAAAGTACTTGTCCACCTGGCTGAGCTCGCCTTCGCCCGTCATGCCGGTTTTGATGTAGCCCGGCGCAATCGAGTTGGCGCGGATACCGTACTTGCCGAACTCGACGGCCATGGAACGGATCATCGCTCCCAAGGCGGCTTTGGAGCCTGCGTAGGCCACCTTGCCGGCAAGTCCTTTGAACATCGACAGGCTGCCGCAGAAAACCAACGAGCCGCCGGGCTCGCCAGCCTCGGCGCGTTTGACCATGTGCCGCGCGCCTTCGCGCAGCGTGTAGAACGAGCCGTGCATGCTGACAGCGAGAAAGTCGTGATAATCCTTTGTCGCTACGTCGAAAATGGACCTCGACGGGGAGGGGGGAAGGCCGGCATTTGCGATTACGCAATCCACGCGACCGAAGTCCTTCATCAGCGCTTCGTAGCCGGCGATGACTTGCTCCTCGGAGGACACGTCCACCTGCCGCGTTCCGACGCGCACGCCGTAGGATTCCAACTCCTTCTTTGCGGCGGCGTTCTTTTCCGCATTGCGAGCCCAGATGACGACGCTGCCGCCCTGCTTGGCAATACCACGCGCAAAACCCAAGCCGAGGCCGCTGTTGCCGCCCGTTATGAGTGAGACTTTGCCACTCAGATCAAAGAGGCTCTTCGCCATTGTCAACCTCGTTAATTGGCCGAAAGAGTAGTGTCAGCCGTAGGCGGGTACCCCACAACGCGCAATGGTGTCGATGGCTGGACGCAATACGGAAGTCGGGACACGAACGGCTGTGCCGATCGCGCACCCGCGATGCCTCAACCGGAGGGTTTCTGGAGGGCGCGTGCGAGCGCGTCGCGGCGCAAGCGCATGCAGGCCTGGACCTGTGGCGCCTGCCCGCCAGCGACTGCGAATCCATGAAATGCGCCGGGAATGACATGAAGCTCCGTCGGTACGCCGGCACGGATGAGGCGGCGAGAGTATTCCAGATCTTCTTCGAGAAACAGATCGAGGGCGCCGACGGTTATGCATGCGGGCGGCAGTCCGTTCAGATCCGCGACGCGAGCCGGAGCCGCATCCGAAGGGACCGCGGCACTGCCCGGCTCAATTCCGAGCAGCGACCCCCAGCCGAAACGGTTGCTGGCCGCCGTCCAGACGAACTCGCCGCAGTAGGGGTGCGGGTCCGAGGCGCTCCCGGTGCGATCGTCGAGCATCGGCGACTCCAACAGTTGGAAGCAGATCTGTGCCTCGCCGCGGTTGCGCGCGAGTATTGCCAGAGCCGCAGCGTGGCCGCCGCCAGCGCTTTCACCTCCGATCGCAACGCGGGAGCGATCTACGCCCAGGTACTCTGCGTGTGAATGGAGCCACAGGAGCGCCGCGTAACAGTCTTCGAGGGCACCCGGAAAACGAGTCTCCGGCGCCAGGCGATAGTCGACTGAAACAACCACGCAGCCCAGCTCCGCCGCGAACGAACGGTTTGACTCGTCGTTGAGTTCCGGATTGCCGAGTATGTAGCCGCCTCCGTGCATATGAAGATAGGCAGGGCGCTTTGTTACGGCGTTCTTCCCGGGCGGCGTATACACCAGCACCCGCACATCGGGTGCGCCCGGCGGGCCGGGTATGAGCCGCTGCTCACAGGGGACCGCCTGTAGCTCAGGCGAGAGGGGCGGGCGCTTCTGGGCGTCCATCCCGATACCTGCTCGAATCGCACCAAGGATCTGCTCGTTGAAGTCGAACGCGGGGAAGAAATCCAGCAACGGCAGCAGCTCGGGTGCTACCAGCTGGCGCGAGCCCGCAGGGTTATTGGACTTATTGTTCCCGGGCATGCGCATCCCCATTTAATCAACAGCGGTGTATACTATCTCGGGCGGGCCCTTTATAAGAAGAGGGCGCGCTGACGTGAGCTGCTCAAGGGGGAATCTGCAAAGATGGAGCGTCGTGAACAAGCCCTCATGACCATCGAGGCGGAGCTGCGCGTGCCGGTAGCTACGCTGCAACTCGTGCATTACCTGTTCGTCGACCCGGTCGCGGGCGATATGCGCGAGGACGAAGACTACCGGCTGGATTTGTGTCTGACGCCGCGCCCGCGCAATGCCCGCGCCTGTTACCCGGATCGCTGGGCATCCCATCGCTTCGAGCGCCTCGGTTCCGTTTGGCTCTTGCCCCCCGGGGAGACGTTGCAAGCGTGCAGTGATGGCGGCCGCCGCCAGCGCTCGCTGGTCTGCCATTTGCGTCCGGAGGCGATGCGCGCCTGGCTGCAGGGCGACCTGGAATGGACTGACCGGCGACTGAAAGCCATCCTCGACATCCCGGATGCGAATATTCGGGGCCTGCTGCTGCGCTTGGCGGAAGAAGTGCGCCATCCAGGTTTCGCGAGCGAAGTGCTGGTGGAGCTGATTTGTGCCCAGATTGCGATTGAGCTCGGCCGTTACTGCGCCGCGGTCAACGAGGGTCCTGTGACGGGAGGCCTTGCTCCCTGGCGCCTGCGGGTGATCGATGAGCGGCTGCGGGAGGTTCAGGCCGCACCAACACTCGCCGAGCTCGCTGAGCTGTGCAAGCTATCCGTGCGACAGCTGACCAGGGGCTTTCGTGCGAGCCGTGGCCGTTCCATTGGAGATCATGTCGCGCAGAGCCGCCTGGAACACGCCAAGCGGCAGTTGGCGGGCGACCAGAGCGTCAAGGCGATTGCCTATTCGCTGGGCTTTTCCTCCCCCTCCAGCTTCTCCTACGCGTTCAGAAAGCTGCTCGGGGAAACGCCCCGCCAATTCCGGCAACGCGTGTTGCGCGCCGGCTAACAGTCTGCCACTCGGCACGGGTCGTGGCTCGACGACGACATTGTGGCCCACGCTCGAAGTTGAATGGCGTTGTCAGGGTCGGCAGGTCACCACACCATGAACTGGTGGTTATAAGGTGGTGATATGGGGCGAGAGCTGGTCGTTGACGAGTTGATCGAAGAGGCGCAGCGCCGGACCGGGCTGCAGCGCTTCGACCGTGAGACGTTTCGCGAAGGTCTCGGAATCCTCGTAGCCGATATCAATCGCGATGAGCGTCCGGAGCCTCTCGTCGAGAGGACTCGTGAAGTCCTCATCAAGGCGCTGACTGACCGTCTGAAGACGACAGCCTACCTTGCGGGCCGCCCCGAGTTGCTCACGCGCCCGATCAAGCGGCCCGTGTTCGTATTCGGCGTTCCGCGGACCGGCACGACCCTGTTGAGCAACCTGCTGGCGGCCGATCCTGCGCATCGTTCGCCGCTCACCTGGGAAATCGACGATCCGATCCCCCCGCCCACAACAGGGACGCTATATACGGATCCCCGGGCTCTTGCCCGCCTGGAAGCCGAACGCCAAATGCTGGCCGCACGTCCGGAAATGGGCAAGTACTACCGCAGCTCGGCGATCTACCCGAACGAGTGCGTCTTCATCATGGCGCATGACTTCAAGACTCTGATGTGGGAGTCGCGCGGCAAACTGCCGAACTACCGCGATTGGATTTTCGAGACCGACGTGACCTCGGCGTATGAATATCACAAACGCTTTCTGCAACTGCTGCAGGCGGACGCGCCGGGTGTCTGGAATCTGAAGATGCCCTCGCACGCGCTGAACATTCCAACGCTGCTGAAGATTTATCCCGACGCGCGTCTGCTGTGGACGCATCGCGATCCCGTAACTGCAACCAGCTCGTTCTGCAGCCTCATCACACTCGCGCATCAGGGGTTCAGGGGCAAGGTCGACGTGGAGTGGCTCAGCCAGAACTGTCCTTGGCAAGCGGCCAAACACGCCGAACGAATCATGGATGCGCGCGACGCCATCGGGGAGGATCGGATCATCGATGTGCACTACGCCGATCTGATGCGCGATCCGATGGGGACTATGCGTAAAGTCTACAAATCGTTAGGCGATGAGTTCACCCCTGCTGCCGAGGGCGGGATGCGCAGCTGGCTCGATGACAACCCGCAGGACAAGTTCGGCAAGCATGAGTACAAGTTGGCCCGCTTCGGTTTGAGTGAGCAGACCGTCCGCCCGCTCTTTGAACGCTACCTGACCCGATATGAGGTCGAGCGTGAAGGTTGAAGGGGGTGCGCTGACGCACCTGCAGCGTCTCGAAGCGGAGAGCATCTACATCCTTCGGGAGGTGGTCGCCGAGTGCGAGAAGCCGGTCATGTTGTATTCGATCGGCAAGGACAGCTCCGTGATGCTGCACCTCGCGAAGAAGGCGTTCTATCCGGCGAAGCCGCCTTTTCCGCTGCTCCATGTCGATACCACGTGGAAGTTCCGCGCCATGTACGAATTTCGCGACCGCATGGCGCGGGAGCTCGGCATGGATCTGATCGTGCATGTGAATCCCGAAGGTCTGGCGCAGGGCATCAATCCCTTCACGCACGGCTCGCAGGTCCATACCGACGTCATGAAAACCCAGGGCCTGAAGCAGGCGCTGGACAAGTATGGCTTCGATGTTGCGTTCGGGGGAGCACGGCGCGACGAGGAGAAGAGCAGGGCGAAGGAGCGCATTTTCTCCTTTCGCTCGGCGCAGCATCGCTGGGATCCGAAGAACCAGCGGCCCGAGTTGTGGAGTCTGTACAACACGCGCAAGCACAAGGGCGAGAGCATCCGCGTGTTTCCGATTTCCAACTGGACCGAGCTCGATGTCTGGCAGTACATCCACCTGGAAGACATTCCCATCGTGCCATTGTACTTTTCGGGCAAGCGCCCGGTCGTCGATCGCGATGGAGCACTCATCATGGTCGATGACGAACGCATGCCGTTGCGTCCTGACGAGCGGCCGGAGTTGCGGAGCGTGCGCTTCCGGACCCTCGGCTGTTACCCACTGACGGGCGCTGTGGAAAGCGAGGCGACCACGCTGCCCGAAATCATCCAGGAGATGCTGCTGACGAAGAGCTCGGAACGCCAGGGCAGGGTCATCGACCACGATGCCGCGGCCTCGATGGAGAAGAAGAAGCAGGAGGGGTACTTCTAACATGGCGCACGCCTCCGATCTCATTGCGAGCGATATCAACGCCTACCTGAAGTCGCACGAGCACAAGAGCCTGTTGCGATTCATCACCTGCGGCTCAGTGGATGATGGCAAGTCGACTTTGATCGGGCGCCTCCTGTACGAGTCGAAGATGATCTTCGAGGATCAACTGACGGCGCTGGAGGCGGATTCGAAGAAGGTGGGCACCCGCGGCGGTGAGCTCGATTTCGCGCTGCTGGTGGATGGCCTTGCGGCCGAGCGCGAGCAGGGCATCACCATCGATGTGGCCTATCGGTTCTTCTCGACCGACAAGCGCAAGTTCATCGTCGCCGACACCCCGGGGCACGAGCAATACACGCGCAACATGGTGACGGGCGCCTCGACCGCGGATCTGGCAGTGATCCTGATCGATGCACGCAGAGGCGTGCTGACGCAGACGCGCCGGCACAGCTATATCGTTTCATTGCTGGGCATCCGGCGGATCGTGCTGGCGATCAACAAGATGGACCTGGTGGAGTACTCGCAAGAGCGCTTTGCCGAGATCGAGCGCGACTATCGCGCTTTCGCCCAACAGATCGGCCTGACCGATATCACGGCGATTCCATTATCTGCCGTGTATGGCGACAACATCATCGAGCACGGCACCAACCTGCCGTGGTATGCAGGCCCGACGTTGATGGGCCACTTGGAGGCTGTGCCGATCGAGGAAGAGGCGCAGACACTGCCGTTTCGCATGCCGGTGCAGTGGGTCAATCGCCCCAACCTGGATTTCCGTGGTTTTGCCGGGCGGATCGCGAGCGGCGCCGTGCAGGCCGGCGATCGTCTGAAGGTCCTGCCTTCGGGGCGTGAGAGCCGGGTTGCACGTATCGTCACCGCGGACGGCGATCTTCAGCGCGCTGTCGCGGGGCAGTGCGTCACGATCACGCTGGCCGACGAAGTTGACGTGAGTCGAGGGGATGTCCTGGTTGACATGAGGACACCCCCGCAGACCGCCGACCAGTTCGAAGCGACGCTCATTGGGCTCACCGAGACCGCCATTTTCCCGGGCCGCTCGTACCTCATGAAGCTTGCAACCAAGGTGGTCACCGCGACCGTCAATCCCCTCAAGCACAAAGTCAATGTCAACACGCTGGAGCACCTGGCGGCCGAGCGCCTGGAGCTCAACGACATTGGCATCGTCGAGCTGGAGCTCGATCAGCCGCTGGTCTTCGAGGAATATGCCAAGAATCGCGAGCTGGGTGGCTTCATTCTCATCGACCGGATAACCAACAACACCGTAGCGGCGGGAATGCTGCATTTCGCGCTGCGCCGCTCGCAGAACGTTCACTGGCAATTCTTGGACGTCAACAGGGCGTCCCGTGCGCAGCTCAACCGGCAACTTCCCTGCGTTGTCTGGCTCACCGGATATTCGGGCGCGGGCAAGAGCACGATCGCGAATCTCGTCGAAAAGAAGCTCTTCTCCCTTGGACGGCGCACCTACCTGCTGGATGGTGACAACGTGCGCCACGGCTTGAACAGGGACTTGGGATTCACTGAGCAGGACCGTGTCGAGAACATACGCCGCGTGGCCGAGGTGGCGAAGCTCATGGTGGATGCCGGCCTGATCGTGTTGGTGTCATTCATCTCACCGTTCCGGGCTGAACGCCGTGCGGCACGCGGATTGATGGGCGAGGGCGAGTTCTTTGAAGTGTTCGTCGACACCCCACTGGCGGCGGCCGAAGCGCGGGACGTCAAGGGCCTGTACAAGAAGGCCCGGGCAGGTGCTCTGAAGAACTTTACCGGAATTGATTCCCCCTACGAGCCGCCTGAAGCTGCGGAGATTCGTATCGACACGTCGAGACTCTCTGCTGTACAAGGGGCGGATCTCATCATTGATGCCCTCGCAAAGCACGGCGTCTTGCGAGTGGACTGAGCCTGATCTGAGGCTGGGAGCACGCTATGGGAAAGCGCTTCGCTGACCGCTTGGTTCTGATAACGGGAGCCGCGGGCGGAATGGGACGGGCCTTTGCGCAAGCGTTTGCAGCAGAGGGTGCTGGGCTGATACTGACAGATGTCGATGAGACGGGACTCGAAGAGACAGCCTCGCTCATGCGTGCAAAGGGGGCCGAGTGCTCCACCCATCGCGTTAATCTCGCCGTTGAGAGCGAGATATTGCAATTCGGGCAGCAGGTCTGCAGCAGACATTCGCAGCTCGCTGTTCTCATAAACAACGCCGGTCTCGCTTACGGCGAGATTACGCGGGGGTTCGAGGGTTTGAGCCAGGAGAAGTGGCTTCGTTATCTGGCTGTAAACACCGTCGCGCCGTTAATTCTCGCGCAGGCGCTGCGCGCATCGATCGCCAACGCCAAGGGCGTCATCCTGAATGTGTCCTCAATGGCGAGCTACGTGCCCGCCACGGCTTATGGCGTGACCAAGGCCGCGTTGAATGCGATGACTTACGGCATGGCGAATGTCTTTGCGGCGGACGGTATCCGCGTAAACGCGATCGCGCCGGGCCTGATGGAGACACCCGCTTCGCGACAGAATCTGACGACAGAGCAGCATGCGCGCATCTTCGGCCAACAGCTCTTGAAGACGGACGGTACAGCTGACGACATCGCCGCGTTGGGTGTGTTCCTCGCCTCGGACGAGGCACGATTTATCACGTGCGAGATCGTCCACTGTGACGCTGGCAACCGGCTGAGAGGCTGGCGCGGATAACGGCTCCGTGAACACTCTTGCGGAGCTCAGCGCGCGCGCCTTGGCCCGCGACGCTTCACAACCCATCATCGAGTTCGAAGGTCGCTGGGTCACGTGGGGCGATATGCGACACGTCACCGAGCGGATGGGCTCGTTCCTCGACGCAAGTGGTGCCCCATCAGGGGCTCCGGTCGCCCTTGTTGCGCGCAATCGGCCGTCTTCAGTTGCGGCGCTGCTCGGCTTGATCGCCCGAAGCCACAGTATTCGCATGGTTTTTCCTTTCCAATCTCCTGCTGCGATGGCTCGGGATGTCGAGCGGCTAAACCCTGCGGTTCTCGTGGGGGCGGCCGAGGAATTTACCGATGAAGTGCGCTCGGTCCTGCGCAAGCACGGTATCGCGGCAGTTGCAGTGTCAGATAGGGATGCGACCGCGGTGCCGGGGTTCGAGAGGTGTGACAAACATGAAATCGAGGTAGCCGCACACCCGCAGATCGAGATTCTGACCAGCGGCACCACAGGTCCCCCGAAGCACTTCGCCATCAGCTTTGAAACGATCGCCAAGCATCACGTGGGCGTTCATCTGCTGGCTTCGAGCCAGACCAACGACGTGCTGCAGATGCCGCCGATGACGTTGTATTTTCCGTTGGGGAATATCACTGGAGTCTATTCCACCATACCCACAATGCTGCGCGGCCGGCGGGCCGAGCTGTGGGACCGGTTTACCGTCGCCGCCTGGCACCAACATATATTGCGTTATCGACCGGAGCTGAGCGGCCTGCCACCGGCGGGTGTGCAGATGGTGCTGGAGGCGAATATTCCGCCGGCGGATCTGGCTTGCATTCGCTTTTTGAGCACGGGTGCCGCACCTTTGGACCCGATGGTGCAGCGCGCATTTGAGGAGCGTTATGGTATTCCCATACTGCTCTCGTACGGTGCTACTGAATTCGCGGGCCCTGTGGCCGCCATGACAGCGGATTTGTACCCCGAGTGGGGTAAGCGGAAGTTCGGTAGTGTTGGGCGCCCGCTTCCCGGGGCGCAGCTACGCGTCATCGATGCGGAAACGGGTGCCGTGCTGCCAGCTGACAAGGAAGGCATTCTCGAAGTGATCTCTGCGCGCATCGGACCGGATTGGATACGCACATCCGATGTTGCGTTGATCGATGGGGACGGCTTTGTGTTTCATCGCGGCCGTGCCGACGGCGCGATCATTCGAGGCGGATTCAAGTTATTACCCGAGACCATCGAGCGCGCGCTGCTCCTGCATCCTTCAGTGTCCGCAGCGGCCGTCGTGGGGATTCCCGATACCCGACTGGGGCAGGTGCCCGCAGCGGCCATTCAGCTGAAGCCGGGCTTCGCGCCACCTTCATTGGCCGATCTCGAAGCGCACGTTCGCGTGCATGTCCTGGCGACACACGTTCCGGTCAAGTGGCGCTTCGTGGAGGATCTGCCCAGGAATCGCTCCATGAAGACCGACAGGCCTGCCGTGCGACGTTTGTTCGAATTGTGATGTGGCTATGTGAAGCGGTAGAAGTCATAACGCACCCCTTCCGGAATACGTACGCCGCGCCCGAATGTCTGGACGTCGTTGAGCCAGGCGTAAGGACCTTGCGGGGCTTCGAAGGTGCCGGCCACCTCGATTCGCTGCTTGCCATCGATCACACAGGCTCGACCGGTGTATTGGAAAAGAAGGGTTGCGCCATCGTGAGTTTCGAGGAGCAGCCGGACGTCCAGGCGTGAGCCTGTGGGTGTGCGGATCAACCAATCGCCGCCCGTGGCCGGGATATGACCGGACAGCCGCGGGCCCGCGAAGGTGCCACCCTCGATGTCAAAAACCGTTCGGTCGCCAAGCGGGGTGCCGGTCACCGCTCGGACCAAGGTTGTCCGAACGGTCAGCACCAGCAACAACTCGATTGCCGCGGGTATTTCGTTCCCTTGGGTCATCGGGCCCATCCGGATTTCAGATATTAGATAGTGTGCACTATCTAGATGCTATTTCAAAGGGAGCGTCGTACACTTTCCGGACCGTCACACCGCACACAGGTGACCATGAATACCGCGAACATGTCCAAGCCGCCTGCGTTGGTTGTTGGCACGGGGTTCGGTTGCCGCATTCACGTTCCTGCACTACGGGCCGCAGGCTTCGATGTCGTGGGGCTCGTAGGTACGGACGCCGAGCGCACTCGGCGGCGTGCCGAAAACGGCGGTGTACCCCAGGCTTTTACCGATCTCGACGAGGCGATTACGCGTACCGGTGCGAAGGTCGTTACCGTAGCAACGCCGCCGCAGACTCATGGTCCGCTCACAATGATCGCCATATCCCGCGGCTGCCACGTCTTGTGCGAAAAGCCTTTCGCCAAAGACAGCGGCGAGGCGCGCGCGATGCTCGAGGCTGCTCAACGCGCGGGCATTGTGCACCTGGTGGGACATGAATTTCGATGGACTCCCGACCGGGCCATTTTTGCCCGGGCCATTGCGGAGGGCCTCGTCGGAAAGCCCAAGCTGGCGATAGTTGTGCAGTACATGGGACTCGTTGCCAGTCCCGAGGCCAAAATGCCGCGGTGGTGGTTCGACGAGCAGGCGGGGGGCGGATGGCTCGGAGCTCAGGGCTCGCACATCATCGATCAGGTGCGAACTGCGGTGGGTGAGTTCGTTTCCTTGAGCGCGACATTACCGACCGTGTCGGTACGGGAAGGTGTTGCCGAGGATTCCTACACCGTTCGTTTCCAAGCAGCAAACGGAGTGGACGGGATATTGCAGCATACTGCCGGGGCATGGGGCCCGTCGGCCGGTATGACTCGTGTCGCTGGGACCGAGGGCACCATCTGGATCGAGGGCGGCACGGTGAAGGTCGCGGACCGCAACGGAACTCGCGATCTGCCCGTTCCGCCCGATCTCATACTCCCGCCGCCCCCACCCCCGAGTGACGATCCTCGTCATCGACTCACGGGAATCGAGCTCGGGGCTTTCACGCGTTTGTGCGAGACGTTGCGTGCTGCGATGGATGGCAAGGCGCCTGCGACGGCGGTGCCGATTCCAACATTCGCCGACGGCGTTGCCTGCATGGAGGTGCTCGATACAATTCGCAAGTCCGCCGCCAACAATGGCGAACTCATCAGGTTACGTTAGGCGCTTGTCGGATTCGCGATGCATGAGGCGCCACGAAGTAGCCGGCAAAAGTCGCGCCTTTTGCCGGCGGCAACGCAGCCGATGTCCGAAAAACGGCCGCAGGCCAGTTTTTCCAATTAACTAGGGCGAGGACCGCGGCGCGCCAGCAGACCGCGTGTCAACTCGAGGCATCGGGCCACTCGCTCATGCGGGCCCACACCCGCTTCGGCGAGGGAACGCTGGGGTACTTCCAAGCCGATCACCAGGTGCTCGGGCAACGCAGTCAGGATGTCGAGCAGCGGTAGCTCACCCGTACCCGGCACCATTCTTTCGTACAACGCCTCTTCCATGTACGAGGAGTGTTTGGACCTCAGCGGTGCATCACAGAGCTGCACGTAGCCGATCACATTGGCATCCAGTGCTGCGATGTCCGCAGGGCCCGACCCCGAACGAACGAAATGCATCGTGTCGATGAGAAGCCGAAAGTGGGGCTGGCCAACATGCCGGACGGCAGTGAGCGCCGCGGCCAGGTTGGAGATCGGCCCAGGGCCGATCTCAATCGTCGTCTCTATCCCAAGGGCTGCGGCCATTTCCGCCAGGCGTGCGAATTGATCGAGTGTTCGCTGCAGGTCGCGATCGCTGCTCGCGGCATTGATGCGAGATACACCCAGCTCGCGCAGCACATCGAGGTCCGAGGCGTACTCACGCACGTCACCATCCACTCTGACACCGAATCCTTCGCACAGCGAAATGGATACATCCCGATCGCGCATCGCGGCGATCATCTCGCGTCGCAGTGCCGGATCGTCCCTCAGTGACCATTTGGGATAGCCGTGCGGGTTGTAGGACATCGGAGTCAGTCCGGTCGAGATATATCGACAGCCCAGCCCCGCCGCCAGGTTGACGAACTGCACCGGGGGCAGCCCGAAGACGCACAGGCGTTCGATCGCCAGCGATGTCACCTCACCATCTCCTGCGCGCAGATTGATCAGCGGATCTCTTCGAGGCGGACCCAGCGACGTTCTTCAGCAGAGCGCCGCGCGGCTTCCAGCACGCACTCGACGGTCCACGCCTGCTCGAAATCCGGCCTCGCCGCGCCCGCACCTTGGATGCTCTGGACCATGCGGCTCATGGAAAGCGCCATCGGGTAGACTGGTTGCGGGTCGGATGCGTAGTCAACTGCGACTTCTGCAGATCTCAGCAATCGCTCTGGAACCTCGATCTTCTGCATCAGGCCGGCCTCGAGCGTACCTGCATGCAGCGTGCTGTCGCGGCTCGTGGGAAAGTTGGGCGAGGTCACTGCGAAACGACCCTTGCTGCCGAAGGCCTCCAGTGTCCACCCCGGTGCGACCGTCGAGCTCCACGACACTTGAAGCTGGATGACCAGGCCGCTGTGGAAACGCAGCAACAGGCTCGCGAAGTCGTTGGTTTCGGGCTGGATCGCGCTGCCATCCGGAAAGCGCCACTCGCGCAGCAGCTGACCGTCATGCGCTACCAGCTCGGCGATCCCCCCAAACAGGAAGACGAGCATATGTAGCGCGTGACTCCCTAGATTGCGCAGGGCGGAGACGCCGAGTCCGGCCTGCCAGAACCAGTTGTACGGAAAGCGAAGATTGGGTTTGTTGAACAGCGAGATATGGAACATGCAGGTGCCGCCGAACGGCTGGCCGAGAAAGCCATCGTCGAGCATCTCCTTGACCAGGCGGTGCGCCGGCAGCCACTCGCAGAAGGCATCGACGACGCCGACCTTGCCGCTCGCCTTCCAGGCATCGCGCAGCTCCCGCGCGCGGTCGATGTTGGTCGCAAACGGGATGGCATTGTAAACATGTTTCCCATTGCGCAAGGCGCTGACAACTACGGGATCCCGGACATTGGGTCGCGTGCCGCAATCAAGGATGTCGATGTCAGGATGGGCGGCCATGGCCTGTGCATCCCAGAAGGGCGATGCAATCCCAAATCGCTTGGCGGCTGCTTCCGCGGTCTCCTGGCGCGACGTGCAGATCGCGACGACCTCGACGCCCGGCACGGAGCGCCATGCAGGAAGATGGGCGAAGGCACCCCAGTTCGCGCTCATGATTCCGACTTTCAATGTCATCGGGTTTGCCTCAGGCAGGTTGGCCGAATTTCGCGCGCAGCGCTTTTTTGTCAGGCTTGCCGACAGGAGTCTGAGGAATCGAGTCGAGGAACTCGACTGTCTTCGGTGCCTGAAACGATCCCTTGCGCAGTGCCACCCGGGCGATCAGCTCCCGCGCGGTTGCATTCTGTCCGGGGCGCAGTACGACCAGCGCCTTGATGGCTTCGCCCCATTTGGGATGCGGCACGCCGATGACAGCGCTCTGCGAGACTGCCGGATGCTCACCCAGGATGTCCTCGATTTCCCGCGGGTAGACGTTGAAGCCGCCGGTGACGATCATGTCCTTTGTGCGGTCGATGATGCGCAGGAATCCGCCAGGATCGCGTACGGCAACATCGCCGGTATGCAGCCAGCCACCGGCAAAGGCATGGGCGGTCAGCTCGGGGCTGTTTCGATATCCATCCATCACCAGCGGCCCGCGCACGCAAATCTCTCCAGGCTGCCCATCGGGCACCGGACAGTTGTTGGGGTCGAGCAGCTCTACATGCACCCAGGGCACAGGACGCCCACAGCTGGCCAGGCGCCGCGAGTCGTTCACGTCATGCTCAGCCTTGCGCATCACCGTGATGGCCATGGGGCACTCCGCCTGGCCGTAGAATTGGAAGAACACGGGCCCTATCCGCTCTATGGCCTCCTTCAGGCGGGCGGGTGAGATGGCGGAAGCGCCATAGAACACCGTCTCCAGGCTCGAGAGGTCAAACTCGCCGAACCGGGGGTGATCGAGAAGGGCGTAGATCATGGTGGGAACCAACATCATGCAGTTGATCCGGCGCTCCTGGATCGCCTGCATTACCGCCACTGGATCGAACTTCGGCAGAACGAGCATGGTTCCATTCTTCAGCAGCGTGGGCAGGAACAACGCGGCGCCCGCATGGCTCAGGGGAGTGCAGGCGAGCATGCGCAACGGGGTTGGCCACTCCCATTCCGCCATCATGATTGAAAGCGTGGCGAGCCCGACGCGCTGCACGCTCGCCAGACTCTTGGGTTTGCCCGTGGTCCCACCCGAGTAGCCGAGGCGCATTACACCTGAGGGCCCCACTTTCGGCGCCACCAGGCGCTCAGGTTTGAAACTGTCGGCCAGCTTACAGAGATCTTCGGCCAGTGGGCTCTGTCCGAAGGCAACCAGGCGTAAGCCGGGTGAGCGTTCCGCGAGCTCTGCCGCGCGCTCGCCGTACCGTTCGGCGTCAAAGATCAGGATATCGACTTGGGCATCGACTACAACATGATGGTGGTCCGAGATTCCGCCGAGCGGGTGCATTGGGACGTAGATGGCTGCCAGGATCTGCACGGCATGACTCGTATGCAACACCTCCGGCCTGTTGGCGGAGAGCAGGCTGACGCGTGTGCCGGCTGTGATGCCTAAGCTGCGCAGAGCCTGCGCGAACCGGCTTATGGCATCGCGCATCTCGCCAACAGTGAGCGTGGGGCCGTCGAGCAGGTGTAGCAGCGGCCGGGTAGGGTCCTGGTTGAGCGCGTTGACGAGGATATCGGCACTGTACAGCGGCCTGTGCAAATCATCGATATGCATCTAAAACCCCTCATTCATGCATCCCCGTAGATCTGTTTGGTTGACGCGTCGATTGTGAGAATGCGTGAGCGGCGGACACTGGCCGAACTGGCTGCGTAATATCCCACGCCGTCCGCCAGACCCCAGTTGTGTACAGGTCCCTCAGCAAGCCGAGCCAGGCCGATTTCTGCGACAGCCTCCGGTGAGGCCAGGTCGGACGGAACGGGCAGGCCTTTCTCGGCCAGTAGCGCACGGAATGCAGGTGTATCTGTGCGGCCCAGAACCAAGTTGAGTACGTCGACGCCATGAGGGCGCAGCTCCGCCCAAAGCGACTCGCCGAGATTGAGCGTAAACGCCTTGCTGGCAGAATAAGCGGCCATGAAACTCGCTCCGCCATAACAGGCGCCGGAGTTCACCAGCAGCAGGCCGCCCTTGCGGCGCGCGCGCATGGGTTTGCCGAAGTGATGACAGCACGACATAGTGGTGATGACGTTCCGGCGAACGTGGTCGAGCCAAACATCCAGATCGCGGTCGAGAAAACGCGCGCCGTTAGGATCTGCTCCCGCGTTGCTCACGAACAGCCCGACCTCGCGATTTCCAACCGCGGCGACGAGCTGATCGGTTGCGTCAGGTGAGGCGAGATCGATAGCTGCCGTAGGGCAGACCAGTCCGGTTTCCATGCGGATCGTCTCAGCCAAAGCCGTGAGCGGGTCCGCGCGTCGCGCGATCAGTATGCAGGGCACTCCGTTCGCTGCGATTTTACGAGCAAAAGCTCGTCCCGTACCCTCAGAGGCGCCGGCGACGACCGCCCACGGGCCATACTGTTCTGAAAAGCTCATTGGTCTCCCCCTGGCAGCGCTGCGAATGATCCATTTTGCGCGAGCTGAATGACTGGATTATGCGAAGGTGAATGACGATCCTGCTGAAAACCGAATGAATGTTGGAGGAATGATCTGGAACAGCGGGCGTGTTGGTGCCTCGCGGGAATGTCTCATTCAAATGTCAGGCGGGGAGTCAACGAGTAGGATGGATCGGACGGGTCGCGCCGGCTCGGCACTTGCCCCTTGCCGGGTACAGGATCGGGCACGTCACCGACTTCGATCCGACCCGCCAGGTAGTAAGCTGCCTTCATGATGGCTTCGCAGCGGTTTGTTTGCTTCGGCTCGCTCGAAGGCATTGCCGAGACCGCATGCCATAATGATAACGTAGCTTAGTAATATACGCTGCTGCCCGGATGAGTTCCACGGTTGCGGCGTCAGTTTCGGTTTTACCAGGCAAATCGATGCCATGCAGATACGGGCAAGGCACGTTGCCGCTGCGGTCAAGCCCGTCGGCAATTCCTTGACAAGGTTGCGGCCGGTACGTACAAAAAACCAAGCTTGAGGTGTGCACCATCGGGTGAGCAGGCGAGTGCCTGCGAAAGAGGGGGCCATGCAGATTTTGTATACTTATTCCGGGCGTGATGTCGCCGAGTCTCGGCGCACCCTGGCAAATATGGTGCGCAACGAATTCACGGACGGCGATGTCGAAGTCGAGCCGCCCGTGGGGGAGGTGCGGTCTTTCATCCGCAAGGGCCTGAATCAACCCATCACATTCATGCGGTCCATCAACGGCACCGGAATCTCCTTCCGGCGCTGCTGGCACCACATCCACGCCAGAAAAGCGGCCGTCCGCCTGCTGTATTTCATTTATCAGGGCGAGCTGCAAGTAGTGAATTCGGCGGGTTCCTACACAGTCAAGCCCGGCCGATGCGCTCTGATCAACGCCGACGAGCCGTTCTATACGCGCGCACCCGTAGGTGACCGCGGCAGCTTCGAGTGCGCTCTGGCCGTCGTGCCGGAGCATTTGGTTCTGTCTCACATGCCCTGGGCCAAATTGCTCAACACGTCGTTCGAAGTCGGAGCGGGGCAGCGTCAGGTTGTGACCGGGCTCCTCAATCTGCTGTGCTTCGAAGGCGACCATATGAGCCGCCGCACGGCCGCGCCACTGGCTGAGGCTTTCCTGCAATCTATCACTGACGGCGTCGGCGATCACATAGCGAGCTGCGCGCCCTCCGGCAGCCTGGTTGACAAACGGTTCGCCGATATTCAAGCGTGCATACAGAAGTACCTGACGTCCGCGGATCTAACATGTGACCGGGTTGCGGCGTACTGCGGCATCTCGCCACGCTATCTTTGCTATGTGTTGAAGGCCAACAACACGTCTTTTTCCGAGCTCCTGTGGAGCCAGCGCCTGCCGAAGGCGCGCGAATGGCTGGTGGCGGAGTCGTTTCAGCGTTACCCCATTCATAAGATCGCCACCATGGCGGGTTTCAAGAGCGCGGCGCATTTCAGCCGGATGTTCAAGTCCGCCTATAGCGTATCGCCGAAGGAATTTCGGGCGAGCTCATGCGGCGCGCGACTGTCGTAGGCTGACTCGCTCGAAGGTCTCCATGAGGGTAGTGAGTCTTGATCGGTACGCGCTGACGGACGCATCCTTGACCGGGCCATAACCGCCAATCTCAGCGGCGGCCCGCGCCATCTCCACGGCTGCCGGCAGATTTGCCTGCTCGAGCCGGTCGACAATGCCGCTGACCAGCGCACGATAATCCTCGATGAGTTGCCGCTCCATCCGCCGCTCAGCGGTGTATCCGAATGGATCGAATGCGGTCCCGCGCAGCCCCTTGAGCGCCGTGAGGATCCTGAACAAAGTCAGAATCCACCCTCCGAAGGCACGTTTCCTCGGTCGGCCCGAGGGATCACGTCCCGGAAGTAGAGGCGGCGCGAGGTGGAACGTCATGCGGAAATTTCCCGAGAACTGACTCCGCACTCTGTGCATGAACCTGGGGTCCGTGTACAGGCGAGCCACTTCGTATTCGTCCTTGTAGGCCATGAGTCGGGCGAGGGTGAGAGCCACCTCCCGCACAAAGACGTCACCCTGCCTCAGCTGACGCAGCTTGATACGGCTGCGCAAATCGTTCACGAAGTCGCGGTACGCGCTAGCATACTTTGCATTTTGATAAGCCGTGAGAAGGCGTGTACGGCTCGCGAGGACATCGTCAACTGTTGCGAGTGGGACGTCATCCGCCGGCCCCTCGATCTCCCGCGCGAGCGCCCCGGGTGCGTGCGCTGCCAAACGTCCCAGCGCGAACGTCCGCAAATTCCCTTCCACGAAGGTACCGTTCAGCCGGATCGCCTCCCGGATCGAAGCCAGCGAAAGAGGCAGCAACCCCTGCTGCGCCGCGTAACCCAACATCAGAATGTTTGTGCCGATGCTGTCGCCGGTCAGTGCGGTGGCGAGCCTGCTCGCAGGCAGCTCAAAGAGCCGCCCGCTGCCGCCGATCGCTTCGCAGATCGACGCCCGCAACTGGTCATCGCCGAGACGCATGTTCTTGTTCGTCTGAAATTCGCCCGTAGGTGAGACATCGGTGTTGAGAATCGCCGTAGTCCTGCCTGGGCGCACGGTTTTCAACACTGGCAGGCCGGAGCCGACGATCATGTCGCAGGCAATCAGGACGTCAGTCATCCCCTCACTTAGTCGTGAGGCATAGATGCCTTTGGGATCGGGGCCGATGCGGATGTGGCTGGTGACGGCGCCACCCTTCTGGGCCATGCCAGTCATATCGAGGATTGTGCAACCCTTGCCGTCTAGATGCGCGGCCATTCCAACGAGTGCGCCGATGGTCAGGACGCCCGTTCCGCCGATACCGCCTACGAGGATGTTATATCCATTGACATCCAGCGCTGCGACGGGCGGCTCCGGCAGATTCGCGAGCAATTCGTTGAGGCGGGGACGAACCGGCGCGGCCGGCGATGCGGTCGGCGACGTGATCGGCGATCCAGGCGGCGACGCGGCGGGTCTACCAGCAGCGTCTGGTGCCCGGACGGTGATCTTCGCGCCTGTCACCGTGACGAATGAGGGGCAGAAGCCCTTCAAACAGCTGTAGTCCTTGTTGCAGCTGGACTGATCGATCTTGCGTTTGCGTCCGAATTCGGTCTCGAGCGGTTGTACGCTGATGCAATTGGACTGCACGGAGCAGTCTCCGCAGCCCTCGCATACATCCGGGTTGATGAAGACGCGCTGGTCCGGATCGGCAAGCAGCCCGCGCTTACGGCGGCGGCGCTTCTCGGTGGCGCAGGTCTGCTCGTAGACGATTGCCGAAACGCCTTGCAACTCGCGCAGCTCGCGCTGCAGCGGTTCGAGCTCGTCACGGTGATGAACGCTCGCGGCAGGTGGCAAGGGGACGCCGGCGTATTTTTCCGGATGGTCCGAAACGAGGCGCACCGGCCGGACTCCTTCGGACAGCAGCTGATTGACTACCTCGACGGGCGTCATGTGCATTTCAACCGGTTGGCCACCTGTCATGGCCACAGCATCGTTATACAGCACCTTGTAGGTGATGTTGGCCTTGGCGGCGACGGCCGCGCGGATTGCTAGGATGCCCGAGTGCGAGTATGTGCCGTCACCCATGTTGGCGAACACATGCGGCGTATCGACGAGCGGGCCCACAGAGATCCAATTCGATCCCTCATGGCCCATCGGCATGAACTGCATCGTGTTTCGGTCCATGACGACAGCGACCAGGCCATGGCAGCCGATACCACCCAGCGCGAGCGACCCGTCGGGAATCCGGGTGCTCGTATTGTGGGGGCAGCCCGAACACAAATAGGCCGGTCTGACCATGGCAGCGCTGCTGTCGAGCGCGCGGGACTCCAGGCTGCGCAATGCTGCGAATTGCGCTTCGATGCGCTCGTCGGTAACGCCGATCTGGTCAAGTAGTGTCTTGATCGCGTAGCGGACCTGCGCGACGGTCAGCTCACCGGCTGCCGGCAGAAGAGGCGCTCCCCGCAGATCCTGTTTGCCGGCGAGGCCAGGGCGCGCTTGCGCATCGACGGCATACAAATGGCGTGCGATCTGATCTTCCATGATCGGCCGCTTTTCTTCGACGACCAACACTGCCGTGCTGCCCTGCGCAAATTCGAGCAGCCGCTGCTTGTCCATGGGCCAGATGAGACCTGGCTTGTAGAGCCGAATGCCAAGTCGCCTGCTTGCGTCCGCGTCGATCCCCAGATCGGCAAGCGCTTGGCGGACATCCAGGAAAGCCTTCCCAGCGCTGACAATGGATAACCTCCGGTGCCGAGCGTCGAGCACAATGCGATCGATACCGTTGGCGCGGGCAAAGGCCGTCGCGGCCGGCAGCCGCCGGTTCACTACCCAGTCTTCCTCGGCCAAAGGAGGTTGGTTTCGCCGCAGGTTCAGGCCCCCGAGCGGCAGCTCGATGTCCTGCGGTATCTCGTACGGACTGATTTTAGAAACGAGCTCGACTGAGCCGGACAAATCGAGTGTGTCGGTGATGCACTTGAGGGCGACGTACGAGCCACTGTAGCGCGACATTGCCCATCCGAACAGCCCAAACTCAATGATCTCGCCGATCGTTGCAGGATAGAGGATGGGCAGGAACGCGGCGATCAGCGTGTGTTCTGATTGATGAGCGCTGTCGGAGGATTTTCCGCCGTGATCGTCCCCGGCCACAGCAAGAATGCCGCCTTTCGCGGCCGCACCCTCCAGATTGCCCAACTTCAGCGATTCGCACGCTCGATCGACTCCCACGCCCTTGCCATACCAGAGTCCGAACACACCTTCGAACGCTGACTTCCCGAACCACTGGAGCTCTTGAGTGCCGCGGATCGCGCTTACGGCAAGCTCCTCGTTCAGGCCTGGAGCGAAGCGAATGTCATGCGCGTCGAGCAGCTTCTGGGCAGCCAACAGCGCTGAGTCATAGACTCCCAGCGGTGAGCCGCGATATCCGGAAATATACCCGGCCGTCTTCAGCCCGGCTGCGCGGTCGCGCCGTGCCTGCTCGAGTGGCAGGCGCACAAGGGCCTGATTCGAGGAGATGAAGACTCGCCCGCCGTGTTGGGTGTACTTGTCGTCGAGAGTGACAGCAGACTTCGTCATCGGCGCGGCGGCAGTCGATCCAGACGGAACTCGCAATTCTGTGCGGTTTGTTGGAGCTCGATCACGTTACCCTCTGGATCGCGCCCGTAGATGCTCTTGACGTGACCGACGTCGACAGGGGAATGGCCGAAAGTCATGCCCAGTGCCTGCAAACGATCGTATTCCTGCTCGATATCGGTCACGTCGACGCAGAAGTGCGTGTAGCCTTTGTCAAAGGGACGCAGCGGACGAGTGGATACGGGCTCGGGAGCGCTGAACTGAAACATCTCGAGATAGCATGTGCCGGCCCGCAGCATGGCGCCGCGCGCGGCCGAGCCGGGCACATCCAGTATCTGGTCGAGTATGGGGGTGTCGCGCCAACTGAACTCTTCGCCGACGATCTCGAAGCCGAAGGCCTCGGAATAGAATTTCAACATCCGGTCGAGGTCGCGGACGTGAACGGCCACGTGATGTATACCTCTGATCATAATTGTGGTCCATTGGGGGGTGGGGTACCGCCAGGATCCGCTGACCCCGCAACCGTATTGTTGAAGCGTCGCGGAGCACGCAATGCGCTTCATTGCCGCCCTGGATAAGGCCCTGTTCAATACAGGTCATCCCGCGACTTACTCCAGCTACCCGATCGATCGTAACGTATGCCCCACGAGTAATCGCGTCGGCGAGGGGTACGCTCGATGAACAAGATCATGATCGTCGGGGCGAGGATATGGGACGCGAGCGGCTCGACTCCGTTCGATGGCGACGTGCTCATCGAGGACAACCGGGTCCGCGCGGTGTCACGGGTGTCTGGACAAATGTCTCAGGCCGGCTGCCAGGTCGTCGAGGCGAAAGGCAGGACCCTCATGCCGGGCTTGGTGGAAGGTCATGCGCACTTGTCGTTCGAAGCTGTTACCTCGACCCAAGATCTGATCTCGCCGCCACCCGAAGAGCATACGTTGCTGACGGCGCGCGTCGCGAAGGTGCTGCTGGATCACGGCTTCACGAGCGCTTATGGCGCATCCGCCGCCAAGCTGCGGCTCGACGTTGCCGTGCGCAATGAAATCAACGCAGGCCGGCTGCCTGGGCCGCGTATTCGGGCAGGATCGTTGGAGATCACCGTCACCGGCGGCCTGGGCGACGAGAGCAAGCTACACAATCCGCGCACCGGGGCGTCTATCGTGATCGACGGGCCGGAGGAGATGCGCAAGACGGTGCGCCTGTTCTGCCGCGAGGGTTGCGACAACATCAAGCTCGACGTGTCGGGTGATCCCTTCTACCCCAACACGCCTGCGCACTCCACGCCCATGTCGCTGGAGGAGATCCGCATGGCAGTGGAGACCGCGCACAGCTTCGGGCGCAAAGTGAACGCTCATACGCGCTCGATCGCCTCGATTCAGAACTGCCTGCGCGCGGGCGTCGACGTCCTCTACCACTGCGAATATACAGACGAAGAGACGCTCGACATGTTGGAGGAGGCTAAGGATCGCGTCTTCGTGGCGCCGACCGTGAGCCTGTTTCATACCATGCTGTACGAGGCGTCGCCGTGGGTTACCCCCGAAGTGGCGCGGGCCATGGGCATAGATGCCCTGTTGGAAGCGTCAAAGAAGACGCACACGGAGCTGCGCAAGCGAGGCATCCGCCATGTCATTGGAGGCGACTTCGGATTCGCTTGGAGCAAGCAGGGTACCAACGCTCGCGATCTGAAGTTCTTCGTAGACTATTACGGCTACACACCTGCCGAGGCATTGCGCTGTGGTACACGCAACGGAGGTGCGCTCATGACCATGGGAAGTAATGAAAAACTGGGCGAAGTGAAAGAAGGCCATCTCGCCGACCTGCTGCTCGTCGATGGCGATCCACTTATGGATGTGTCGATCCTGCTGAACCCCGATCGACTCGTCGTCATCATGAAGGACGGGCAGATTTACAAGAACACGAGTGGTGTCGCGCAGCGTCGCGCGGCAGCCTGAGTATTGCGTCGCAGTCCGCCGGAGAGTTTATGTCGACCGAAGTGAAAGAACCCACTCAACTCCTGCAGGGCGAGGCCCGCTGCCCGGGCGCACCGAGCACCCAGGAGATCATCGCCAAGGACAAGGTCTGCGCTCCCGGTTGGGTACGCACGGAGTCCTACGAGTTCCTCGGCGACAAAGACATTCCGACCGAGCGATACCTCGATCCCGCCTACGCCAAGGAGGAATTCGACCGGCTGTGGACCCGGACCTGGCAGTTTGCGTGCCGCGAAGAGCACATCCCGGAGGTCGGCGACTATCACGTTTATGACATCGGATCCTATTCCTTCATCATCACCCGGGTCAGCAAGGACGAGGTCCGAGCCTACTTCAACGCCTGCCTCCATCGTGGCACGAAGCTCCGCGCCTCAGGCAGCGAGGGTCGTGCGAGCGAGTTCAGGTGCAGCTTTCACGGCTGGAGCTGGAATATCGACGGCACGAATAAGCGGGTCGTCTGCCAGTGGGACTTCCCCCATGTTGATCGCAAGAAATTCTCGCTGCCGCAGGCCAAGGTCGAAGTGCTCGGGGGTTTCGTGTTCATCAACATGGATCCTGACGCGCCCTCGCTCGCCGACTATCTCGGCCCTGAAGCTAAGGCGCATATCGACGCCTGGAAGCTCGAGGACCGCTACGTTTGTCTGCACGTTTCCAAGAGGCTGCCGTGCAACTGGAAGCTGGCGATTGAGGCTTTCCTGGAGGCCTATCACGTGATCGAGACGCACTCGCAGGTCGCGGTTTCAAACGGCGACGCTAATTCACAGTACGACACGTACGGCGAGCACGTGAACCGCTTTATCTCGACGCTCGGCGTCCTCAGCCCACATCTGTACGGCAAATACACCGAGCAAGACATTCTTGACCAGTTCACCCTGGGCGACAGCGGCGCGCTCGGCGATACGAAGCGCCCGCTGAGCGAAGGTGACACGGCGCGCCAGGCCATGGCCGACATGTTCCGCGGCATGTTCGAGAAGGCGACCAACACCGATCTGAGCCGGGTATCGGATTCGGAGCTGCTCGACTGCTTCTCCTACACGATCTTTCCGAACTGCTTCCTCTTCCCAGGCATCTCGCTGCCGATGGTCTATCGGTTCCGCCCGGATCCGCGCGACCACCGTGCGTGTACCTATGAGGTTATGTTTTTGCGTCCCGTGCCGCTCGACGGTAAGCGCCCCGAGTCGGCCGAGCCGATCCACCTCACCGACAATCAGTCGTTCAAAGAGGCCGCGGGCATGGACCCCGGGTTCGGGGCCATCCTGGATCAGGATACGAACAATCTCTTCCTGCAGCAGGAGGGACTCGAGGCCAGCGCCAAACGGGGTCTGACGCTCGGCAACTACCAGGAAATCCGTATCCGCCATTTCGAGAAGGCGGTTGAAAAATATCTGGCGATGGAGCCGAAGAGGCCCAACCGGGACCGCTAGAGCGGCACTTCCACTTCGGCTTTTGCCTCGACCAGTATTCCGCCATCCTGGTTGGTCAGGGTCACTTTGACCGTGACCACTGGAACCCCGTAGGGTGACTCCATCTCCTTGGCGATGACTTCGCCATCGACGTAGGTGATGTCGCCCTCGAATGCGGGCCCGCGGAACTGCGACTTGGAATGCCAGATGTAGCCGTCATGGCCCGCCCAGAAGCCCAGATAGTCGTGCACCCAGGCGCCCATCGTCGCGCCATAGCCGTAAGCGCGCGCCATGCCGATTTTCTCGGCATTGTGTGAATCAATATGACCCCGCGAAGGCCCTGCATACAACCCATCGCGCCTGCGTGGATCGATCTTGGCCTCTTCGTAGTCGCAGGTGAAACCTTCGAGCCAACCTGCGTCCTGTGAGGTCCAGGGGTCTTTTACACCCTCCGGAATCACCCAGTGCCATGAGCCCCAGGCATCCTGAATGAAGGCGCGGTATTCGGTGGTGAAGCTCGCGATGCTGTGCGGGCCGATCACGCGGCGTGGCAACCGATCTGCGACCTTGACCGCTTCGAAATGCGGTGAGATCCCCAGTCGGTTGGACAGCAGCCAGTCATAGCGTACCTTTTCGATCTGCGTCAGCTCCTCGCGGGTCCACTTACGGATCGGCGCGAGTTGATGCTCGAACATGCCGCGCCGCTGCGCCTCCGCCGCGAGATAGCGAATGGCGGTCGCGCGCTCCTTGGCCACGAGCGCCCCATGCTGGTTGGTATGGATCGTGTCGCCTCGCGAAAACATGGTTGGGCCGGCGAACTTGGTATCACTCACCTTGTAGCCGTCGAAACGGCGCTGTTGCGATAGCCGATCGCCAGGCCGGATCCGGGTACCGTAGAACCACCATTCCTCGCCGCCGAAAATCAGATGGGAGCCCGGAATGCGCCCCACACAGGCCGGCTGCACGCCATGAGCGAAGTCCATGCAAACAGTAAAACTCTGCGGCGCAACGATCCCACCGAATTTGGACTTGCGCGCGAATTCCTCGTCCCAATGGATCGGATTGGGAAAGTCCAGAGCCATGACCCAGCGGCGGATGTCTGTGGACGAGCAGGGCACCCAGAGTTGACCGCCGCCGACAGGCTGTCCCACACGCGGGTCGACGTCGCTCAGATCGAGCTGTACCGAACTCATTCAGCGACTCTCCTGCAAACAAGCGCCGGATAGGTGAGATATTTTGTCGTCGACCATCCGCCGTCCAGGGCGAGCGTTTGGCCGTTGATATAACTGCCTTGTTCCGAAGCGAGAAAATAGACAGCGTTGGCGATGTCCTCGGGCGTTCCATCGCGGTTGAACGGCGTCATCTCCTGGTTTAT
>Ga0307511_10000379_pt1 | contig 47487 bp, 48 predicted proteins | sample 13_EM_MG_FD_200266 | JGI IMG/M metagenome (GOLD analysis project Ga0307511, IMG submission 200266) | Populus trichocarpa ectomycorrhiza microbial communities from riparian zone in the Pacific Northwest, United States - 13_EM | ecosystem: Host-associated > Plants > Roots > Unclassified | place... | reverse complement strand
TTCACCTGGCCGCTGCCCAGGCTGCCGGTGGTGCCGTTGTCGCCGATCTGCAGGCGGCCGGCGTTGATGGTCGTGGTGCCGGTGTAGGTGTTGCTGCCGGTGAGCGTGGTGACGCCGGTGCCGGTCTGGACGAAGGAGAGGTTGTCGCCGATCGCCGCCGAGAGCGTGACGCTGTTGTTGCGATTCACCGCCAGGGTGCCGCTGCCGCTGACCGCGCCGGTGCCGAGCTTGCCGGTGCCGTTGCCATCGCCGATCTGCAATGTACCGCCGCTGATCACGGTGGCGCCGGTGTAGTCGTTGCTGACGCTGGTGAGGGTGGTGGTGCCGCCGCCCATCTGCGTCAGGTTCAGACTGCCGGTGAGCTGACCCGCGAGGGTGACGCCATCGCTGCGGTTGATCGCCAGGGTGCCGCCGTTGCCGATCACCGCGCCGCTGCCCAGGGTGCCGGTATTGTTGCCGTCGCCGACCTGCAGGATGCCGCCGCTGACCTGCGTGGTGCCGGCGTAGTTGTTGGCCCCAAGCAGGGCCATGGTGCCGGCGCCGGCCTTGGTCAGGCCCCCGCCGGCGCCGCCGTCCGTGATGTTGCCGGCGAAGGTGGTGCTGCTGTTGTCGCCGCCGGTGGTGAGGGTGGCGCTGCCCAGGGCCACGCCGGACCCGGCGTCGCCGGCGAGCGAGCCGATCACCTGGCTGCTGCCGTTCAGGTTCAGCGTGCCGTTATTGATCACATAGGCGCTGTTGGCGGAGAGCGTATTGGCGCTGCCCGTCTGGATCGTGCCGCCGCCGGAAATCGTGGTGGCGCCGCTGTAGGTGCTGGCGCCGCTCGCCCCACTCAGGATCAGCGTGCCGGTGCCGGTCTTGTTGACCGGCAGGCTGCCGGTGATCGCGCCGCTGTAGTTGCCCGCGCCGATCGACAGGGAATCGAACACGGTGCCGCTGCCGGTGTCGATGGCGCCGAAGCCGCGCAGATCCTTGATGCCGGTGTTGAAGCCCGCCAGTTCCAGCCGCCCGTTCACCGTCACCGAGGCGGCGTTCGCGGTGATGGTGCCCAGCCGCCCGTCGCCGGCGCGCAGGGTACCGGCCACCACTTCCATGGTCGAATTGCCGGCCACGTTGGAGCCGCCGCCAGCGGCCGACAGCACGATGGTGCCGGTCTCGCCGGCGCTGCCGAACCTGGCGACGGCGCCGTTGCCCAGGTCCATGCCGGCCGCGCTGTAGGTAAGCGTGGTGCCATTGGCCGCCGCCAGGGTGCTGGTGGTGCTAGCGGCGAAGGTGAGCTTGCCGCTGGAAAGGTTCAGGTTGGCCATGCCGAGCAGCTCGCCGCCGGAGAGGGTGACCGCGCCGCTGCCCAGCGCGCTGTTGCTCCCCACCGCCAGGGTGCCGCTGCTGATGGTGGTGCCGCCGCTGTAGCTGTTGTTGCCGTTCAGCACGATGGTGTTGCCGCCGGACTGGGTCAGCGCGAGGCCGCCGCCGATGCTGTTGTTCACCGTGTAGGTGCCGGTGCTGGCGTGGCGGTTGAACACCAGCGAAGTGCCCGTGGCGCTGCTGACGCTGCCGCTGCCCAGGGTACCGGTGCTGCCGTCGGCGGCGCCGCTGCCGACCTGCAGGGTGCCCTGGGACAGCGTGGTGCCGCCGCTGTAGCTGTTGGCGCCGCTGAGCACCAGGGTGCCGGCGCTGTCCTTGGTGAGTTGGCCGCTGCCGCTGATCGCGCCGCTGAAATTGCCGGACTGCAGCGTCAGGGTGGTGCCGGAAAAGGTGCCGAGATTGATGGTGCCGGCGCCCTGCAGGTTGCGGACGGTGGCGCTGAAATCGTTGATCTCGAACCGGGCATTCTGGTCCACCGTCACGCTGCTCACCTGGGACATGATAGTCGGCAGCACGAAGGCGTCGCCGATGCGCGCGGTGCCGCCGCGCACTCTCATGAAGCTGTTGGGGTTGACGACGACGGAGATGGGCGCGCCGGTGGCCGAGGTCACGATTTCGAGGCCGGTCATGGAGGCGTTGTTGAATTCGAGGGTGGCGTTGTTCATCAGGTTCACGTCGGTGACCTGCAGATGCACGATTTCACCGGGTAACGCGAGGAAGTTGCCCAGGCTGCTGGGGGGGACGGCGAAGCTGACGGTTCTGAAAGTATCCGCGCGCGCCTGCGGCACCAAGGCGCAGGCAAGCGGGCCGGCGAGCAGGCAGGCCAGGGCAAGCGGGCGCGGGCGAAGTGGATGCAGTGGATGCAGTGGATGCGGGGCATGGGGCGCGGACGCGCTCCCGCGCGCCGGGCCGCCGCTCTTGCCGGCGCTTTTTTGCTCACCCCTTCGTTCACCCTTGCCGCGCCCGCGCGCGGCTTCGGAGACGACGGTCCACGCGCGCAGCACGGGATTGAAGACAAGGCGGTAGCAGCGGTTCATGGTTGGTCTTGGTTGTTGATGTTGTGATGCGCGGGTCCGGCACGGCATGCGCCGCCGCCCTTCGAGCGCGGCGTACACGGCGTACGCGCCTTCCGGCTCCCGCCTTTCAGTTCCCGGCTTTCATCTCCCCTGGCGCGCTCCGCCGGGTGGCGCGCGGCATGGCGCGCACCATGGCGTCCCCCGTGACACATAACGTGACGCGAACCACGTCGCGAACCGCTGTGCCGCTCGCCAGGCGCACCCGGGGGAGTGCGCCTGGCGCCCCTGTACAGCTGCGCGCTGCGGCGGTTCGCGCTCGGTTGGCGGTCGCGCCGCTCAGGCGCGCTCCGCTGAAATACTGTGCGGCATTCGTTGTTGCATGGCCTTGCGCACACCCGCGCTGTTCTGGTGGTTGTTGCGCGGATGGCTGAACTGATTGCATCACTTCATCACGCTTGGTTCTGTCACGCTTGGTTCTGTCACGCTTGGTTCTGTCACGCTTGGTCCTGCCACGTCCGGTCCGGTGCTCCCGCCGACGCGCGGCGCCAGGCGCGCGCGCCCAACACCCCTCCGCCGGCAGGTTCGCCAGTCCCTCGAACATGACACACCCTTCCCTGAATCTTCAGACCAGCCTTCAAGCGAGGCTTTGGCGCATCCTAACGGGAGCCGGGCGGCGACTCTACCCATACTGAAGTATGTCCCTGGCATTACTGCGATCCCGCGGAATTTCCCATAAACCCTTGCGCATCAGATATTTGCGTGGCGTACCGGGAGGCCGCCAGGCGGCGGCGGGAGCGTGAATACGCCACCCACGGGCGGCAAAATTTGCCCCCAAGCCACGCGTTCAGCCCGATAATCGATTGCTGATACGGGGAGCCGCCGGGGAAGAGAAGGGGAAAGCGATGAGCCAGGACGCCGCGCTACTGCGCGAACAGGCGGGGCACCTCCACCGCAACATACCCACCGGCATCGTCGGCGGCTATGTGATCGCCTGCCTGCTGTGCAGCGCCTTCATTTCGGTGGCCGACAATCTCCAGATGGCGCTCTGGCTGCTGGCCGGCGCGGTGCTGTGCGCCTGGCGCCTGACGGTCTGGTACGAATACCGGGGGACGGACTTCACGCCCGCGCTGTCGCGGCGCTGGCTGCGCCAGGTGACCCTGGGCGCGGGCCTGTCGGGGCTGATCTGGGGCGTCGGCCCGCTGATCTTTTTCGCCCCGCACGAATTCCTCTACCACCTGCTGTTCGTCTACGCGGTGGCGATGATGGGTGTGACCGCGATGTTCAGCTTCACACCGTACGCGCCCACCTTCCTCGCCTATTTTCTTCCCACCACCGTGCCGGCGGTGCTCGGCATGGCGGTGCAGGGCAGCTGGCTGCATGTCGAGGTGGCTTTGGGGGTGGCGATCTTCATCGCCGTGACCCTGCGCTTTTTCTCCACCTTCAACCGCATGTTCATCCGTTCGGTGCAGCTGGGCTTCGAGAACAAGGTGCTGGTCGACGAGCTGACGGTGCAGAAGGAAGCCGCCGAGCTGGCGAACCTGGCCAAGTCGCGTTTTCTGGCTGCCGCCAGCCACGACCTGCGCCAGCCGATGCACGCCCTGACGCTGTATCTCGCCGCGATGGAAGGCGGCGATCCGCGCTTGCCCGCGCCGGCCAGCCTCCCGGATGCGCGCGACAGCGCGAGGAGCAACCTGGCGGCCGCGCGCCAATGCGCGCAAACCATGGACGAGATGTTCCGCGCCCTGCTCGACATCTCGCGCCTGGACGCCGGCGCGGTCAGCGCCGAGCCGCGCGCCTTCACCGTGGCCCACCTGCTCGAGCGCATCCGCATGGAGTTCGAGCCGCAGGCGCGCGCCCGCGGCCTGCGCCTGACGGTGCGGCCCTGCACCCGCGTGGTCGTCAGCGACCCCGAACTGCTCGAGCGCATCCTGCGCAACCTGGTGAGCAACGCGGTGCGCTACACCGAGCGCGGGCGCATCCTGGTCGGCTGCCGGATGCGCCGCGATGCGCTACGCGGGCCGCAATTGCGCATCATCGTGGCCGACACCGGCCTGGGCATCCCGGCCGGCGAGCAGCGGCAGATTTTCGAGGAGTTCTATCAGACCGCCAACCCCGAGCGCGACCGCAGCAAGGGCATCGGCCTGGGGCTGGCGATCGTCGACCGGCTGGCGCGGCTGCTCGAATCCCGGGTCAGCCTGCGCTCGGCGCCGGGGCGCGGCTCGGTGTTCTCCTTCGACCAGCCGCTCGCCCTCGACGCGATGGCGGCCCTGCTGCCGGTGTCGCGCCTGGGCCATGAGCACAAACGCAGCGACATCAGCCGCGACATCAGCCGCAACCTCGCCGCCAGGCTCAGCGGCCTGTTCGTCGTGGTGGTCGACGACGAGGAAACCATACTCGCCGCCACCCGCGAGGTGCTGGAGAAGTGGCACTGCAAGGTGTTCACCGCCACCTCCGGTGCCAACGCCCTGGAGCAGCTCGCCAACGGCGGCCCGCCCGACGCCCTGATCTGCGACTACCGCCTGCGCAACCACGAGACCGGCATCGACGTGATCGAAGCCCTGCGCGCCGAGTTCAACGCCGACATCCCCGCCCTGCTGGTGAGCGGCGACTCGGCCCCGGCGCGCATGCGCGAAGCCGAGGCCAACGGCCTGCGCGTGCTGCACAAGCCCTTCAACGAAACCTCGCTGCGCAAGGCCATGGGCGACATTCTCGCCGCCACGCTGACCGAAGCGCCGAACCCGGCCGGGGCGAGCGCCGGGGGAGCGCGGAGCGACGTGCGGGAAAACGCACGGGAAGATGCGCGGAGGGATACGCAAAAAGACACGCGGGAAAACGCGCGGAATGCCCTCCCGGAAGACCGGCGGGAAAACGTGCCGGCCCCCGAAGCGCGCGGCGTCGCCGAGTTGCGCGCCGCGATCTTCGCCAACCTGCAGGCGGAGGTCAAGGCCATGGAAGCTCGCGGGGGCATCGCCGGGGCGACCGGCCACGTTTCCGCCGATGTAGCCGCGGCCCTGGGGAGCGGGACGCCGCCGCGTTAAAGGCTAGTGTCCTGTCCCGTAAGTTTGTCACAGAAATAAAAGTGACGAAATCGGGCCGACCGGGAGGGATCGAGGGCTCCTCCATCCCCCGAAGGGAAAAAAGCACAGCGAGGGCCGTTCCCTCGCGAGCATTTTTGACGACGCCGGAAGGGTATCAAGGGGCCCCTTCCCCTTCGGGGCTCGATTCTCGTCATCTTTTATGTGACTAATTTACGGGACAGGACACTAGAAGGCGCCTCGCGAGGCATATTCCCGCGTTGATGCCTCATGGCCTGATGCGGATATCCGGCCCCATGCATCAATTTTCGATGCATATGCCGGGGAACATCCGGGGCCGGACAGGCCGGGGCCGGGCACATTTCCCGGCATGTTCTCCACCGCGCAGCCGGCAAAGTCAGCGCTCTGTCCGGATGGCTCCGTGCTCCGCGGCCCCCTGATGCTCAGGGTACGCGGGCCGATGCCCGGCGCGCGCGCCGGCCCCCGCCCGCGCTCAGCCGTCGATCCGCTCCACGTCGCGGTGGTCGCCCAGTTCGATCTGCGCGTAGACGCGCCAGTCGACGCCGCGCTTGACCCCGACGATGGTCATCTGCTGCGCCGCCATCGGATAGCCGAACAGGCCCGATCCGTCGGCGATCCGGCCGTAGGCCTTGAAGGTGCCGCCGTTGCCGTTGGCGAAGCCGCCGTTGGCGCGCATGTCCTGGGACACCTGCTGCCCGGTGGTCCCCGTCGCCTTGCCCTGCGGGTCGATATGCGCGGCCGCCAGGCTGCCGCCGTTGACCATGAAGCAGTAGGAGCAGCCGGTGAACTGGGTGGTCAGCATCAGGGTGCAGGCGGCGCTCAGGCTCGACAGGGTCGCCGGGATGGCGCCGGGATTGCCCTGCACGTTGACGTAAGGCGTGGCGGGCACGTTGATCGCATCGACAGTCACGTTTCCCAGCCCGGGAAAATAGCAATCCAGCTTGTAGGTGCCGCCCACCATGTAAAAGCCGTAAGTGCACCGCTGCGACGTCGACTTCCCGTTGATGGTCAGCTTGAATTGCCCCAGGAAGCGCCGCGGATGCGCCTGCAGCAGGTCCAGGTTCGCCTGGGCCACCGCCGCCGAGCTGAAATGGCCGTCCCGGCCCTCATTCAGGGCGGACGCATACACCCCGCTGGCCGGCTTCGTCGAAGAGTTGGTCCCGTTCGCGGTTTTCACCCATTCCGTCTGCGGCTCCTTGAGCGCGCAGCGCAGCAGGATCGCGGCGCGCCGGTAGGCGCGGTCCTTCTTGTTGCCCGGGCGATTGGCGGTCTTCTCCTGCGACATCAGCTTGCTCAGGGTGGTCCGGTCCGCCGGGTTGGCGGTGTTGTTCCAGGCCGTCAGCGCCGCCACCACGGCATTGAAGTCGCCGATGAAATCGGCCACCGGATTGGCTTGGACGAACGCAATCGTCTCCGTCAGGCGCGTATCGACGTTTTTTGTCATGCGGGGATCCCCCTTTGGAAGTACGGAACGCGAAGCCGCAACCGCGGCGCTCGCGCATTCAGGCAGGCATCGCCAAGCCGCGCCGCCAAGCCTGCGGCCACGCGGTGGCAAGGGTATGACATGGGCGCCGGAGCGGCGCCGCACCCTCGGCCCGCTCCGGCGGATTGATCGATTGCATCATGGCACACGGCGGCGCGCCCCGCCGCGCGGCCGCTAGATCTTCTTGTTCTCGACCAGGTTCCAGCCGAACTGGCCGGCCTTGGAGAGCTTGCCCTTCTCGTCCTGCGTCGAGTAGTGCATGGTCACCTTGCCGAAGGCCACCGAGATCGATTCGCCCGGGGTGTCGTCGCCGCCGGCCGAGCCGCTCCACTGGATCGACTCGATGAACACTTCCTCGAATTCATAGACGATGAAGGGTTCGGTGGTGGCGGTGCCGGTCGACTTGCAGATCTCGACCTTGGCCTTGGCGGCGTGGCCGCCGGTGGCGCAGAACTCGAACAGCTTGGCCGAGCCGGAGTCGCATTTCTTCATCGCGTTGAACGACGAGATCGACACGCGGCCGGAGGCCATGCCCGAGCCGCTGCTGGAGTTCACCGGGTTGCTGGCGCCCCAGGAGAAGGAGTGCAGCTCGATCCACTTGGCGTGTTTCGAATCCTTGCTGTCGCCGGTGACGCCCTCGATTTGTAAGTATGCATCGTAAGCCATGTTGGTTTCCTCTCAGAAGAAGTTGATGTTGCGTGAACTGCCGTGGTGCCGAAAATCTTCCGCCCCTCTTGCCCTGCGCTGCTTGTCCTGCCCTGCCTGCGCTCTCCGACTTCCTGATTCGCGAAGAAGCTGGAACGAATACTAGAAGCGCGCCCACCGGCCCGCAAACGATTTGCATCTTCTTTTGAGACAAAAATCACGAGCCCCTTCGCATAGTGTGTGACGTTGTTCCGCTCCGCGCGCGCGGGGGCGGTGCAGATGCGGCGGCGCGCCAACTTCGTCACGCATTTGCCTCTGATGCGGATGGCATATCGTGGCGCGGCGGCGGCGTGTGGGGAATACGGCGAGTGATGCACCGGCTGATGCGTGGATGGGTGCGCAGGCCGTCGCGCTGATCCTCCAATTGATGGATGGATACGTTTTGACAGTTGATAAATGATCTGCAAGGGAAGACACCAGCGGCCTGGAAGCGACCACATTTCACCTGGCAGCATGGATAGAGGTGGCTGAACAGCCGCAGTTCATATGCTCTGACGGAGGTATATCCATGCCGAACGAAAAAGGCCAAAAGCCGAATTACATTGCGGTTGTTGCCGGTCTCGCATTGCTAACCATCGCCCAAACGGCGTTGGCGGCAGAAGACTCGAAGACGGGCGTCTGGTCCGCCGTGCCATCCATCCTTTGGATCATCTTTGCACTCGCGGTCTTGCTTAAATTCAGGCGCCAGATCGATAAGCTGATCGATCTTGTGATTGAAAGAGTGCGGCTGGGCGCATCGATGAAAATCTGGGCCGTGGAACTGGGTGCTGTTCAGCACGTATCGCAGATGCACACGCCTTCCGCCCCGGTCGGCTTGAGCGCGCACCCGGAAAACTACCGTCCGGAAGCGATATCCGGCAGTGGTGAGAACGTGATTGAAAATAGGCCACTTTCTCCAGAAGCCTTTTTCCTCAACGATGAACGGAAGGCCTACTATCGGCAAACACACAAGATCATGCTCGTGCATCGCCTGTTTCGCAGTACCAAACCTGATCAGGTCTATGACGTGCTGATCTACCTAATCCCTCACGGAAAGGCCTCGTTGGTCGAGGTGACAAATGTCAAATATTTTCTGGGTCGTTATTGGGGCAACGAAGTATTTTCTTCCAATGACAGAAGCCAGGGCTTTCCCATTCTGACGTCAGCCTACGGAACCTTTCTTTGCTGCGCACAAGTGGCCTTCAATGATGGGACCACGCAGACACTCTATCGCTACATTGATTTCGAGACGGGCGCGACGGCGCCGATCCTGCCAAGTTCGCAAGGTACTGGCCAGAACGAGGTTGAGCGTAAGAAAGGAAATAGCATTGCATCAGACACGAATTCATGAGGTCTTCGGGTCTTCTGCGGCTCGGACGTGGAACGGTTTGCGCGCCGATGTTCCGGTCGGCCGTTGCGGTACGCGCGGCGCCGGCATCCGATCGTTCCCGGCCGCGACGTCCTTTTATGCCTCACTTTCCGATGCATAATTCCCCTTTTATGACTCAATTTTTGAGTCATATGTTAGACTTTATGCATCATGGCTACCTGGCTCTGGGAAACGGCGGACTGGCCGCCCACCAAATTCGACGCCTCTGCCCTCCTGGGCGCCGTCTCGAACGCGCGCCGGGCGCAAGGCGAGGTCATGGGCATGGCCAGGGCACTTGGCCTGGAGGAAGCACGTAACGTCCAGGCGCGCATCTGGGCCGGGGAATCGCTGGCGACAGCGGCCATCGAGGGCGAGAACCTCAACCTGGACAGCCTGCGCTCCTCGATTGCCCGGCGCCTGGGACTGGACGGCGGCGCCCCGTCGCGCGACCGTCCGGTCGAGGGCTTGTTGGACATGATGCAAGATGCCGTCGACGGCTGGAACAAGCCGATCGCCGCGGACCGTCTGCGCGGGTGGCAGAACGCGCTCTTTCCGGCCGGCTTCTCCAGCATCCATCGGGTCGCCACCGGCACATACCGCACGCACGCGGCCCCGATGCAGATCGTCAGCGGCCGCCTGGGCAAGGAAAGAGTCCACTACGAAGCGCCTCCCTCGAAGCAGGTTCCCAAGGAAATGAACCGGCTGATCACGTGGCTGAACCGGGGCAGCGAAGATCTGGACGGCTTGCTGCGCGCCGGCATCGCGCACCTGTGGTTCGAGAGCATCCACCCGTTCGAGGACGGCAACGGCCGCGTCGGGCGCGCATTGGTGGACTGGGCGCTCGCGCGGGACATGCAGTCCGGTCATCGCCTCTACAGCGTGGCCGCCGAGCTTTCCCTGTCCCGCGAGGATTACTACGCCGAGCTGAACGCGGCAAGCCGGGCCGGCGCCGACCCGAATCGCTGGCTGCGCTACTTTCTCGGCGTGTTCGAGAAGGCCTGCGCGCGCTCGACGCTGGTGATGCAGGCCGCGCTGGCGAAAGCGCGCTTCTGGGCCGATCACCCGGACGAATTGAAGCCGTGGCAGCGCAAGGTGGTCAACCTGCTCCTCGATGCCGGGCCGCGCGGATTCGAGGGCGACCTGTCGGCCAGGAAATACATCTCGCTCACCAAGCTGCCGCGCCCCACCGCAAGCCGGGAGCTTGCCGACCTCGTCGCCAAGGGCATCCTCGCCAGCTACGGCGCGCGCAAGGGCACGAAATACCACCTCAACCTGCCGGGCTGGGAACCGGGCGAGCCATAGCGCTCGGTATTGGGGACAGGCCACCCGGCCTCAAAGGCCGCGCCGCAGCACCCTGAGAATCGCGGGCCTGTAAGATCCTGACTTGAGCGGACCCGCCACGCTCGCCGTTCATTGCAGTGTTGGTCCTCACGGAGTACGGATGTGACACCCCAAGACAAAGTGGAGCGCTACATAGGTGCTATCGAAAGCCATCCCATGGTCGAGGTCAATGACCTTGTGGATGCGCTCAGATGTGAAACCATCGATGAGGAAGAGGCCGAATGCCTGATTGCATTCGTGCCGATGGCATTCGCCCACGCGGTGCTGTCGCCTTCCGGAGTTGGCCTGCCCTCCGAGTTCATCGTGCGGGACTTCGATACAGGCGAATCAGCGCGCGGGCGGCTGGATGAAGAACCGATCTTTCTCGCCGCCAGGACCATGGCTGATGCGATGCTCAATGCCGGCCCATCCTCCAGCGATCACGCCCGCGGGATTGCCGCGACCAGCGCTGAAATGAATGTCGCGAATCAGCTCAGTCAGGAGGGTGGCGGCATGGAGGGCATCGTGCTGACGGAAGCCCTGCTGATGCGCGTCCCGGTCGAGCACGTAAAGCGAAGAACGACACGTCGCCGCTGGAAATTCTGGAAGTAAGTCAGGACGGTGCCTGGCAAGTCGGGCCCGCTGACAATCTCAAATCAAGTCTGGATAAAGACTCCAAATTCAAGGCCGACCAATGCATCGCCATACCAGCCACCGAGATTCCATCGATCAAGCTTTTGATCAGCTGGTCGCAGATGCCGTTGATACCCATGCTCGCAAGCAGGCGTTGTTTCAGGCGAGGATTGCCTCCTTCACGAGCTGGAACATCAATGAGGCAAGCGACGCACTGACATTTGCCGGTGAGGCGCAACAGCCTCTGACCGTCCGGATCACGCCGGTGGCGACCTATCTGGTTGCCAAAAAAGAGTGGGCTTGGGCATGGGCAAATGATGGATTCACGGCGCCTTCCCGCAGCAAGGCGGCCCGCATAAAAAATCTGTCGGACAAGACCGGGTACAAGATCTTTCAAGTACCGTTTTTCAATGCCAATGCTCAGGATATTGACGAGCTATGCGCTCTTGCTCTTTCCGAACTGCATGGATCAGCCATCTTCAAGATCAAAGACCAGGAGCCCTGGTGCTTCTATGTAGTCGAATGAGCATTGACATGCAGTCGTGCCCGGACACGGACATTCAGGGGCAGGCCACCTATCCTTGGGAACTCCATGCTGCGGCCTCCCATTTGATGGCTTGTCCCCGAATGCCCCGGCGGCGTGCATGTCTTCCAGGGTTCCGGTTTCGGCCGCGGGAGGCAGTGCCTGTGCCAGGCCGGCTCTGGCCATCCCCACCGAGAACGGCGCCGCGAGTCCGGCCGCGAGGAGGGTGCGGCGGGAGATTTCACTGGCGTTTCGGGAGGTCATGGGATGCTTCGCTTATGGGTCGAGAAAGACGAACAGTGAGTGGATGCGGCCGTTCTCGATATGCGCGACATCCATGCCCGTGACCGCCGCGGGCCCGCCTTGCGGGCCGGAGCTCCATTGCAGGCGGCCGACGCCGTGGTGGCCGACCGCCGGGCCCAGCGCGCGAAACACGAAACCCGGCGGCAGGCTGGCGAGCAGCGCGGTGACGGCCGCGGAAATCGCGGCGTGGCCCTGGGCGGAGGCATGCGGTTCGTTGAGCACGGCGTCTTCCGCGTAGAGCTGGCGGATCGCCTCGATGCGCCGCGCCGCGTCGGGTTCGCCGAACACGCGCTCGAGGTTGGCCCGCATCAGGCCGTCGTAGTCGATCGGGGCGGCGGACATCGTCAGACCCCCGCGCCCGCGCGGCCGGCGAGCAGCTGCTGTTCCCAGGCAAAGGCGACGGCGCTGGCGCCGCCGTGTTCGAGCACCACGCCGGCGACGCCGGCGGCGGTGCCTTCGCGCGCCCAGTCGCGCTGCCATTCGCCGAGCACGGCCATCCAGGTGATCGGCACCGCGCCGGCCTGCACCATGCGGCGCACCGCCATGTCGTGGGCCTCCGGCGAGACCCCGCCCGAGGCGTCGGTGACGATGAACACCTCGTAGCCCTCGCCCAGCGCCTGGATCGCGGGCATCGCCAGGCAGATCTCGGTGTAGAGCGCGGCGAGGATGAGCTGCTTGCGCCCGCTCTTTTTCACGATGTCGGTGACCTTCGGGTCTTCCCAGGTGTTGATGAAGGTGCGGTTGATCGGCTTTTGTTCCGGGAAGACGTCCTGCAGCCCCTTGATGATGTAGCCGCCGCGCTCCTCGATCACCGTGGTCAGGATGGTCGGCACGTTGAACACTTTCGCCGTCTTGGCCAGGCCGATGACGTTGTTGATGATCATCGTCGGCTCGTGGCTGTTCAGGTTGGTGAACTGGTAGGGCTGATGGTCGATGAGGACGAGGATGCTGTCCTCGGGGCGAAGCAGCCCCTGAAGTCCGGTCTTGCTCATGGTGGGTTTCCTTTTGGCTGGTGGTTTAGGTCAAGGAGTCGGATGCGGCGTCGGACCCGGGCTGGCGCCCCGATGCGGCGCGATTCGATGCCGCGCCGGGCCGGGTGATCCCGGTCATCGCGCGCGGTCCGTCATCGGCATTTCGATGGATTAGATTCTTCCGTGCATTCAATCATTCGATTAGTCCTGAAAAACAAGAAGCATCATTCCAAATATGGAATAATAAAATCATGCAGGATCTCAACGACATGCTCTACTTCGCCCAGGTGGTGGAGCACGGCAGCTTCGCCGCCACGGCCCGCGATCTGGGCATTCCCATCTCGACGCTGTCCAGGCGGGTGGCCGACCTGGAGACGGCCCTGGGCGTCCGCCTGTTACAGCGCACCACGCGCAAGCTGTCGCTCACCCAGATCGGCGAGATCTACTACCAGCACTGCGCGTCCCTCAAGGCACAGGCGCAGGCGGCCGAAGATGCGGTGGCCATCGCGCAAAGCGAGCCGCGCGGGACCGTCAAGATGTCGTGCCCGACCACTCTCGCGCAGGTCACGATGCGGCCCATCCTGCCGGAGTTCATGCGGCGCTATCCCAAGGTGAGGATAGAGATGTTCGTGAGCAACCGGGTGTTCGACCCCGTGCAGGAGGGGCTCGACCTGGCGCTCCGGGTACGGCCGACCCTGGACGACAGCGGCAGCCTGGTGGTCAAGCAGTTCGGCGTGGTGCGGATTCAGCTTCTTGCCAGCCCGCGGCTGCTGGCCGAGAAAGGACAGCCGCAGTCACCGGAGAACCTGAAGCGCCTGCCCAGCGTGGCGATGTCGGCCACGGACGGGCGCGCCACCCTGCGCCTGGTGGGGCTTGATGACCGGACCTTCGACCTGCAGCATCGGCCCTGCTTCGTGGCGGACGATTTTCTCACCTTGAAGCATGCGATGCTCGGCGGTATCGGCATGGGCGCATTGCCCGAATACCTTTGCACGCAGGAGCTGGACCAGGGGCAACTGGTCAGGGTCTTGCCGGACTGGGCGCCCCTGCCGGATGTGCTTCATGCGGTCTTTCCCTCGCGGCGGGGCATGGTGCCGGCGGTCCGGCACCTGCTCGATTTCCTGGACGAGCATGCCCGGGAAGGCATCCGCCGCATCTGATCTTCCGGGCTCCAGGCAGGCAAAACCGGCTGGTATTTCATGCCCGCCTCGACCTGCTCCGCGCGGGCGGTCCCCAAGCATCATCCGGAAGCGCCCGCGCGGCGCCACGCGGTCGATCGGCGCATGGCGGCCGGGCTACGGTGTTTCCCGGAATGCCCGGGCCCGGCATCGGGAGGGCGCCGCCTACACCGGCCGCGCCGGGCCACGCAGCGGCAGCAGCACGCAAAAGCGGCTGCCGCCCGCCGGCCCTTCCTCGTAGTACACCCGGCCGGCGTGCTGGCCGGCGATGCTGCGCACCAGGGCCAGGCCCAGGCCGACGCCGCCGTCGCTCTCGCGGCCGCCGCGCACGCGGTAGAAGGGCTCGAAGATGCGTTCGCGCTCCGCCGGCGCGATGCCCGGCCCGCTGTCGCTCACCGTGATCCGCGCCATCGCGCCGGCGCGTTCGACCAGCACCTCGATCGCCGCGCCGCCGCCGTGGCGCCGGGCGTTCTCCAGCAGGTTGCGCAGCAGGCGGCGCAGCAGGACGGCATCGCCCATCACGAGCAGCGGCTCGCCGGCCACCGCCGCCTCGACCCGGGCGGCTTCCTCGGCGGCCAGCCCGGTCAGGTCGATCGGCCGGTCCCCGATCACCGCCTGGAAGTTCTCCGACTCGAAGCGGCTGGAGAGCAGGATCTCGCCGATCAGGGCGTCGAGTTCGCGGATGCTGGTGTTGATCTCCCGGCGCGCGCCGGCGTCTTCGCTGGTGCCGACCAGGTCGAGCGCCATCTGGATGCGCGCCAGCGGGCTGCGCAGTTCGTGCGAGGCATTGGCCAGGAGCGTCTTTTGCGCCGCCATCAGCGCGCCGACACGCGCCGCCGCGCGGTTGAAGCTCTCGGCCAGCCTGCCGACTTCGTCGCCGCCGGCAAAGTCGACGCGCGACTGGAAATTGCCCTCGCCCAGGGCTTCGACGCCGGCCTGCAGGCGCTCCAGGCGGCTGGCGATGCGCCGCACGATCGGGTAGACGGCAGCCCCCACGAACACGGCGATCAGGACCAGCAGGCCGATGCCGCCCCACTTGCGCCGGCCCTCGCTCTCGCCGCCGGCCTTGAGCACCAGCCAGCGGCCGTCCGCCAGGCGCGCGCAGTAGCGGCTGCGGCCGATGCCGGCCCAGCCGCTTTCGGCCTGGTCCGGCGGCGGCGGCGCCAGCACCTCGTCGCCGGCGCTGGCGAGCAGGGCGCGGCGGGCATCGTACAAGGCGATGCGCGACGCGGTACGCGCCGCCCAGCGCGCGATGGCCTCGCGCTGCGCCTGCGCGCTGCCGGCGTCCTTCGGCAGGGAATCGACGATCAGCTCGACGAAGGTCTGGTACGCCACGGTCTCGCTGCGGTTGCGGTCGACGAACTGGAAGGCGACGATGGTGATCAGCACCGTGAGGGCGAGCGCGGCGAGCACGGCCAGGTAGATCTGCTGGTACATGCGCGGCATCAGGCGCCCGGGGCGGCGGCGGGCGGCCGCCGGGGCGAGCGCCGCTTCAGCGGCTTGCGGCGGCATTGGTGGCATTGGCGGCATTGGTGCCATCGGCGGCCTCGGCGGTCCCCGCGCCTTCGATGCGGGAGAACACGTAGCCCACCTCGCGAACGGTGACGATGCGGCGGGGAAAGCGCGGGTCGTCCTCGATGGCGGCGCGGATCCGGCCGATATGCACGTCGATCGAGCGGTCGTACATGTCGCCGGGCGCGCCGCGCGTCCTTTGCCGCAGGTGGCTGCGCGAGAGCACGCGGCCGGCGCTTTGCGCCAGCGCCACCAGCAGGTCGAACTGCAGGGCGGTAAGCGGGCGCGGCTCGCGCCGCAGCAGCACCTGGCGCGCCTGGCAGTCGATCGCCAGGTCGCCGAACACCAGGACCTGGCCGCGCGGGCGCAGCGGGCCGGCCCGGGTCCGGCGCAGCACGGCGCGGACGCGCGCCAGCAGCTCGCGCGACTCGAACGGCTTGGCCAGGTAGTCGTCGGCCCCCAGTTCCAGGCCGATCACGCGGTCGACGAACTCGCCGCGCGCGGACACCATGATGATAGGCGTATCGGCGCCGCCCTCGATGTCCGCGCGCAGGCGCCTGCACAGGTCCAGGCCGTCGGCGTCCGGCAGCATCAGGTCGAGCAGGATGAGGTCGAAGGCGCGCTGGCGAAACGCCGCCTCGCCGGCACGGGCGTCGGCGGCGTGTTCGCAGGTGAAGCCGTTTTGCCGGAGCACGCCCGCGACCATGCGCGCCAGGCGCACATCGTCCTCGATCAGCAGCAAATGGGGGTCGGACATGGGGAGGGGACGGGGAGGAGGCAGGGAGGGACGGCGAATTTCCGGCGCAAGGGTGGAAGGATGCCCGGGTCAATGCGTGGATGCAGGCGTAGATGCAGGCGCGCAGCCGCGGCCGCAGCCGAAAACAGCGCCCACAGCATACCGGCCGCGCTTAAGGCAAGGGTTGCGACAGTGTAAAGATATATGAAGCGGCGGCGCCGGCGCGGGCATCGTCCCATGCATCGCCGACGGGCATTTCCGGCGCGCCCGGCCGTGCACGGACGCGCCCCGTCCGAACACCCCGCACCCATACGACACCCCGCCCCCGCGCGAACGCGTCCAAACACACCCAAACACGTTTCGAGCCCGTTCCGGACAAACGCCAACGCGCGCAAACGCGCGCGCCAAGGCAGCGGCCCGCGCGGCCCGGCCCGGCCGCGCCGGCTTCATAAAACTTTACGTGCGCAAAGCACTGGCTTTAAGCGCCGATGCTGCAATGCGCCCTGCGTGGTGTAGCCATGCCGGAACGCCGCGGACGCCATTGCCGCGTGCGCATCCGTACTTTTTCGACAGGAACCTTCATGACCTCAAAAGCCGTTCTCGCCGCTCTCGCGGGCCGTTCCGCACTCTTCCTGCCGCTGCTCTGGGCCGGTCAGGCGCACGCCGACCAAGCCGACCAAGCCGACCCGGCCGACTTCAAGCGCGAATGGCACGGCAACGTCGGCCTGGGCGTCGCCAGCGTACCGAAATATCCCGGCGCGGAGAAGTCGCGCACCGTGGCCTTCCCGGTCGGCCGCCTCACGTACGACCGCTTCTTTGTGGGCGCGGGCGCCAGCCCAGGCACCGGCGCGGGGCTGGGCGTGGGCGCCATCGCCTACCGGGGCAACGGCCTCGAAGTCGGCCTCGGCCTCTCCTACAGCCTGCTCTCGCCGCGCCAGGAATCGCGCGACCCGCGCTTGAGCGGGCTGGGCGACGTGCCCAAGACCGCGCGCGGCCAGGTGTTCGCGGCCTACACCCAGGAGTGGTTCAAGATCGACGCCAGCCTGTCGCAGGATGTCGGCGGCAAGAAGGAAGGCCTGGTGGCCAGCCTGGGCGTCGAAGGCCGGTACCGCCCGATGCCCGCCCTGATGCTGACCGCCGGACCGCGCCTGACCTGGGGCAACCAGCAATACACGCAGACCATGTTCGGGGTCACCGCCGAGCAGAGCGCGCGCTCCGGCCTGTCGCAGTACACCCCAGGCAGCGGCCTGGTCCAGGCGCAGATGGAACTGGGCGCCATCTACCAGATAAACCGCGACTGGCTGGTGGGCGCGCGCGCCAGCTTCGGCCGCCTCGAGGGCGACGCCGCGAAGAGCCCGATCGTGGAGAAAAAGGCGCAGAACACGTTCGGGACTTACGTCAGCTACCGGTTCTAGGGCCGCGCACCTCGGCCGCGCGCGGCGGCGCGCATTGGCGCGCGTTGGCGCACATTGATTGGTGTCTACTCGCCGGCGTAAAGCCCGATGCGCCGCGCCGCGCGCACCGCCTGGGTGCGGCTGGCCACTTCCAGCACGCGGAAGATCTGCGTCACGTGCATTTTCACGGTGATCTCGGCCAGCGAGAGGCGCAGGCCGATCTCCTTGTTCGAGTGCCCCTGGCACAGCAGCGCCAGCACCTCGCGCTGGCGCGGCGACAGGCCCGGCAGTTGCGCCTCGCCCAGAATCTGCTCGCCCTCGGCGGTGATCCAGCGCCCCTGCCCGCGGCCGGCCAGCGCATCGGCGATCACCCGGAACAGCACGTCGGGCGCCACCGCCTTGGACACGAACGCCAGCGCCCCGGCGCGCAAGGCCGCGTCCACCTCGCGCCGGTCGTCGGAGGCCGACACCGCGATGATCAGCGCGCCCGGACAGGCGCGCGCGAACGCCGCCACCGCCTCCACCCCGTTCATCTGCGGCAGGCCGGGGTCGAGCAGGATGATGCGCAGATCGGGCGTGGCGGCGCCGAGGCGCAAGCCCTCTTCGGCGGTCGGCGCGGCCTGGATGCCGGCCTCGCCGAACGCGGGCTGCAGCAGGCTGATGAGGGCATTGCGGTAGAGCGGATGATCCTCGACGATCAGCGCGCGGGCATGCTTGAGACTGCCATCCATTACGTCACCATCGCGTCAACGACTCGCTTCCAGCCGGTTCACGGAATGCCCGCATCATAACCGGAAGAGGGAACGGGCGCCCAGCGGCGCGGCACCCATCCGGCTTCCGCTCACAGCCAGCGCCGCACCCGCCCCCGGTAGGCCGCGTAGTCCGCCCCGAACAGCGAAGCGAGCGCACGCTCCTCGGGGATGATCTGGAACCGCGTGATCCAGACCACGAACAGCACCGGCCCGAGCAGCGCGAGCGGCGCGGTGAGCCACACGCCCCAGCCCAGCAGCACCAGCGCCAAGCCCACGTACATGGGATTGCGCGTGACGCGGTAGATACCCGAAGTCACCAGCGCGGAGGTGCTGCCGGGCTTGAGCGGATTGACGGTGGTATGCGCGCGCCGGAAGCTGATGCCGCCGGAAAGCTCCATCGCGATGCCGGCGAGCACGATGGCCGACGCCAGCACGGTGCGGAGCAGCCAGGGCAGCGCCAGCACCGGCGTGAGTTTCGCCAGGGCCCACATGGCGAAAGCGGCGAGCAGCGCCAGAACCGGCGGGGGGATTTTCAGTTCGAGGGAGGACATGGCGCGGGACGTTTCGCGCTTACGCCGCCACCGGCCCGAGCGGCACGACATGCTTGCCGAACGCAAACACCGAAGGCTGGGCGAAGTATTCCTCCAGCGCCTTCCTGGAATCAAGGCGCAGCACCGCGGCGGCATGCGGGTAGGGCAGGGGCACGGTGTTGCCCAGGGCCGCGAGCGGGACGATGGCGTGGTGTTCGCTCAAGCCGGCGCGCAGGATGAACAGCCGCGCCAGCGCGCGCGTGGCAAAGCCCGCGTAGGCCGCCGGGTTCGCGCCCTTGAGCAGCACCGGGCCGGCCGGTGCCTCGCCCTCGGCCGGCGGCGCCTGCAACACGAAGGTGGTACGCGGCGACTTCAAGCCCCACCACGCGGCCACGGTCAGCGCGATCGACACGCCGGTGATGAGGGCGAGCCAGCCCCGGTCGGTGGCGATGCCGAAGGGCAGGATGCGCTCCAGCCACTGCCAGCCGCGCAGGGCGGCGCGGTGTTCGCCGAGCGCGACGATGCCCACCAGGGCGACGAAGCCGGAGGCGAAACCGAAAAGGAAGCGGGCGGGGTGCATGGCCGAGCGAAGGCGGGAGCGAATACGTTAGCGGATGCGGTAGCGGATGCACGGGGGGCCGGACCGGGCCTTTGCAAGCGCCGCCCGGCTCATGGCCAATATACGGCCAAACCGCGATTCCCACAATCATGTCCGGCCCGGCGCCCGGCCGGGGCGTGACGACGCGCTGGCGGACCCTGGCCCAGCCCCGGTATGACGGCTTTTCCCCCCGCTATTCCGCGCTTGCCGAATCCGCACTTGATCGCAAAATCATCCCTGCAAATACGCTCAATGCGAGCGGCGGCGGGCGCGCCTACCCCAACCGGGGCGCGTTCTCCATCCGCGGCGCGATGTATTGGCTCGCAAGTCAGGTTTCGCAAGTCCCGACACATTGACCCCGCACTGCCGGCACCCGGCGCTTCCCAGGCGCGGCACCGGTCCTGAAGGAAACGACATGCTTGAAAAATTCAAAGTCAGACAAAGGCTCTACCTGATCCTCGGCGTTTCGGTGATCGGCGTCGCCGCGCTGATCTTCGTGGCGCTGAACCAGCTGCGCGACCAGATGATCGCCGACCATGAAGACCGCGTCACCCATCTGGTGCAGACCATCTACACCGCCGTGGAGGCCTACCAGAAGCTGGAAGCGGCCGGCAAGATGAGCCGCGCGGACGCGCAGGCGGCCGCCAAGGCGGCGCTGGTGAACATCCGCTTCGGCAACAACGAGGGCTTCTACATATTCGACAAGGACGGCGTGGGCATGTACCACGCGATGATCCCCAAGTTCATCGGCCTGGACACCTGCAACAGCGCCGAGCCGGTGATGAAGGGCGTGTGCGCCTCGATCCGCAAGTCGGTGGCCGACAAGGACAAGCCGCTGCAGGCCACCCGGGTGGTCTCGATCGACCCCAAGACCAGCGCGCCGGTGGACAAGATCGTCGCCTCGCGCTACCTCGATTCCTGGGGCTGGCTGGTCGGCACCAGCCTGGTGATCAACAACATCGACGCGGTGTTCACCCAGGCGCTCTACAAATTCCTGGCGATCGCCGCCGGCGTGCTGGCGGTGGTCGTGCTGCTCTCCGTGCTGGTGGCGCGCTCGATCACCCGCCAGCTCGGCGGCGAGCCGGGCGACGCCGTCGCGGTGATGCGCCGCGTCGCGCAGGGCGACCTCACGGTCGAGGTGAACACCGACAAGAGCAACGCGACCAGCCTGCTGGCGGCGCTCTCGACCATGCTGGCCAGCCTGCGCGGCATGATGAGCGGCATGGCCGCTTCCAGCGCCCAGGTGTCGGCCGAGTCGCAGCACATTTCCGGCGCGTCGAAGAAGGTCAGCGAAGCGGCGCAGCGCCAGACCGACGCGACCACCGCGATGGCCGCGGCGATGGAAGAGATGACCGCTTCCATCGAGCAGATTTCGCAAAGCGCGAAAGAGACCGAAAGCAACTCCTCCACCGCCGCCTCGCTCGCCGAGCAGGGCACCAGGGTGGTGGGCGAAGCCGCCGGTGAGATCAACCAGGTCGCCGCCACCGTCGAGAATGCCTCCGGCAAGATCTCGGCCCTGGTGAAAAGCGCCGAAGAAGTCGGAGAAATTGCAAACGTGATCAAGGAAATCGCCAACCAGACCAACCTGCTGGCGCTGAACGCCGCGATCGAAGCGGCCCGCGCGGGCGAACAGGGCCGCGGCTTCGCGGTGGTGGCCGACGAAGTGCGCAAGCTGGCCGAGCGCACGTCGGAGGCGACCATCAAGATCGAGGAGATCATCGGCGCGATCCGCACCGAGACCGTCTCCGCGATCGAAGCCATGCAGGCCGCCGGCCCGCAAGTGGCCTCCGGCGTGGACAAGGCGCAAAACGCCGAAGCCCTGCTGCGCGAGATCATGAGCAGCGCCAGCGCGACCCTCTCGCGCATCCGCGACGTCGCCAGCGCGGCGCGCGAGCAGAGCACCGCTTCGAACGCGATCGCCTCGCAGGTCGAGTCCGTCGCGCAGATGGTCGAGCACACCACCGACTCCACCGTCGCGACCGCGCAATCGGTCGAGAAGCTGGAGCAGCTCGCCGCCGACCTGCAGTCGCAAGTGGGCAAGTTCCGTTTCGCTTGAAGAGATACGCAGGCAAGCGCGCCACCAAGCGCGCGAACCTGGCCGGGGCCATCCCCGGCCAGGCGTAACCGGGCAGTCGCAGCAAGGCAGCGCCAGCGCTGCCGTTCCACCGTGGCCGGCGGGCGCAGCCGGGCTTCACCGCGCCCGCCGGCCACGCGCCCCACCGCGCTCCGCATGCGCGCTGCCGATGGGCAGCGGCAAGCAGATTTGGGCCGGGCAAGACCGGAACCGCAAAGCCGCGCGAGAACGTGGTGGAGCGGTTCCGGTTTTGCGTTTTCAGGGTCGTCGCGCATGGCGACTCGCCTGGCCGCCTCGCCGCCTTGCCGCCTCGCCGCCTCGCCGCCTTGCCGCCTCGCCGCCTCCCTGCTCGCCGCTCGCCGCCTGTCCGCCCTTCCCTTCCGCCCTTCCTCCTCCACCCGTCCACCCGCCGCCGATCCATGCGCGGACGGCTTGCGCCCGGGCCTGCCCACGGCGTGGCGCAGCAGCGGCACAACAGCGGCGCAAGGGCATAAATACACCGGTTTTACCGCGCTGCTCGGCGCATCGCGGCAGGTCGATTGCACGGACAATGTTTTGGTACGGGAGGTCCGTGCCGCTTTGCCGTCGCCGGTCTGTTTCGCGGCCGGCGCGGCGGTAGCGGGCCACCCGGCCGATATTGTTTCGCGGCCCGCGCGCAGGCATGGGCCGCGCCCCGAGGACACCGCCATGAAACTTTCCACCCGCCTGGGCCTGATCGCCGCCTCCACCGTGATCGGCCTAGTCCTGATCACCGGCTTCGCGCTGCAGACCATCCGCAATTCCATGATGGAAGAGCGCCGCGCGCAGATCAGCACGCTGCTGCGCCTGGCCGCCAAGCAGATCGGCTATTTCCAGTCGCTCGAGCAAAGCGGCAAGCTCACCCGCGGAGAGGCGCAGGCGCGCGCCCTCGAAGCCGTCACCGGGCTGCACAACGGCGACGACTACGTGTTCGTGCGCGACATGCACAAGAAGATGCTGGCCCACCCGGACCCCAAGAAGGTCGGCAAGGTCGACGAAGGCGGCAAGCTGCCCGACGGCCGCACCTCCTTTCAGACCTACGTGGATGCCCTGGCCAACAGCGACTTCGCCTTTGTCGGCATCTACACCAACCGCCCGGGCGCCACCGAGCAGATCCCCAAGCTGTCGGGCGTGATCAAGATCCGCGACTGGGAGTGGATCGCCGGCTTCGGCGTGTTCACCGACGACATCGACACCGCCTTCCGGCGCTACGCCCTGCAATTCTCGCTGATCGGGCTGGCCGTGCTGCTGATAACGACCGGCCTGACGGCCTGGATGGCGCGCAGCATCTACCGGCGCCTGGGCGGCGACCCCGAATACGCCACCGAGGTCGCCCTGGCGATCGCCGCCGGCGACCTGGGCCGCAGCATTCGCGGTTTTGAGGATATCGGCAATCCCGCCAATGCAAGCGGCAACACTGGCAAGGACGTGGCCCGCCAGGGCAGCCTGCTCGGCGCCGTCGCCAGCATGCAGGCGAGCCTGCGCCAGATGATCGAAGGCATCCAGCAGGGCGCCGGCGCGGTCGGCCGCGCCGCCGACAGCTTCACGGTGCAGATGCAGAACATCGACGAGGCCGCGCAGCACAGCGCCGAGGCCACCGTCTCGACCGCCGCGGCGATCGAGGAAATGTCCGCCAGCGCGGCCCACATCACCGACAGCGCGCGCGACACCGAGGCGAACTCGGCGCGCTCCTGCGAGCTGGCCGGGCAAGGCGAGACCCTGGTCAACCAGGCCGCCGCCGAAATGGAACGCGTGGTCGCCGAGATCGGCACCGCCTCCGGCCTGATCGGCAGCCTGGTCGAGCGCACCGGCGAGATCGACGGCATCGTCGCCGTCATCAAGGGCATCGCCGAGCAGACCAACCTGCTGGCGCTGAACGCCGCCATCGAAGCGGCGCGCGCCGGCGAGCAGGGCCGCGGCTTCGCGGTGGTCGCCGACGAAGTGCGCAAGCTCGCCGGCCGCACGGCGGAAGCCACCGGCCAGATCACCGCGATGATCGCCGGGGTGCAGCGCGACACCGGCGCCGTGGTTGCCAGCATGGACGCGGTGCGCCCGCAGGTCGAACGCGGCACCGAACGCGCCGCCGCCGCGGCGCAGGCGCTGCGCGAGATCAACAGCGGCGCGCAAGCCACGCTGCAGAAGATCCGCAACGTGGCGGTCGCCACCGCCGAACAAAGCCAGGCCAGCGCCAGCGTCGCCAGCAACGTCGAGCGCATCAGCAGCATGGTGGAAAACTCCGCCGGCTCGGTGCGCCGCGCCAAGGCCGACGTGCACGACCTGGAACAGCTCTCGGTGATGCTGCGCGGCTCGGTGGAGAAGTTCAGGCTGTAAGCGGGGCGCAAGCCCGCGCGGGCGAGAAACGGTGCCGGCCGCGAGCGGGGCGCTACCCCGCGGTCCTTCCCACGCCGCGCCCACTCCCACCGTATCCCGAGCCCGTCGAAGGATGCGTGCACTACCTGCCATGGAGCACGCGTGTTTCGACAAGCCGGGCACGAACGGGGGATGGTGTTGAGATCGCGGTGGCGGCGCCGGTCTCGTAGAATGCCGGGGCGCGGCTTCGCGCGCCGGCCTCTTCCCGCTTTTTCCTTCCCTGCATGACCGTCACGCAACCGAGTACCGCCGCGATCGTCCGCCACATCGACGTCGATGCCCCCATCGCCGGCGTGTGGCGCGCCCTGACCGACCCGGCGCTGATGCCGCAATGGATGTGCGAGGAAGGGGACACGATGGAGGTGCTGGCCGACGCGCGCGCCGGCGGCGCCTTCGCGCTGCGCGGCACGCTGCACGGCATGGCGTTCGAGAACCACGGCACGGTGCGAAGCTTCGAAGCCGAACGCGTGTTCGAGTACGACTACTGGAGCACGCTCTCGGCCGCCAGGCTGGCGGACGCGCCGGAGAATTATTCGGCGGTGCGTTTCGAGCTGGCGCCGCTCGATGCCGGTACCCGGCTGACCCTCACATTGACCCGCTTCGCCGACGACTCGATCTACCGGCACGCGGGACTTTACTGGGGCGGCACGCTGCCTATCCTCAAGCGGTTTTGCGAGCAGCGCTTCTCCTGACACAGCCTCAAGCGCCGCACCGGAAGCGCCGGCTGGGACGTGACCCGGGGCACCACCCGAAGCAGTGCCGGAACATTGCCCGGGACGGGCCGGCGCGATTCATCTACATGTCCGAATCCGGCCAGCGCCATCGCGCCGCGCCGCGCATATTGCGGCCGGCGCGTTGTGCGCACCCCCAGAGAACAACAAGCGGAGAAGAACATGGATGCAAAGGAAACCGTGATGGCCCTGTACCAGGCCTATGGCAGCGGCGACGCGGCGCGGATCGGCGCGCTGCTGCATGACGACGTGAGCTGGATCGCGCCGCCCGGCAACGCGACGCAGGTCGCCTTCGGCCTGGGCCGCGCGGAGGATGCCGGCGCGCCCTACGGCGCCAACACCCTGCGCCACGCCGATATCGTGCGCTTCATGGCCTACAACTTCGCGCGCTTTTTCGGCGCGCCGCGCAACGAGTTCCGCGCCATTGCCGCGCAGGGCGAGCGCGTCTATGTCGAGCACCGCCTGAACGCCACGCTGCCGAACGGGCGCGCCTACGTGAACGACTATTGCTTCGCCTTCGAGGTGAGCGAAGGAAAGGTGCGCGCGATCCGCGAATACATGGACACGCGCGGCGGCTGGGCCCAGGTGTTCGGCGCTGAAGAGGGGCGGCCGTTGCTGGCGTTCGTGGAGGGGCGGCCGGCGGCCTGAGTTGGGCGGGCGGCGGCGTGTTGGCGCTGCGGTGGCGCTGCGGTGATGCTGCGGTGGCGCTGCGGTGGCAGTGTGGCAAAAGCGCGGACAGCACACCGCCGACGTGAAATGGCGCGCATCAGCGATCCGGCATGTGGATAGCCTCCCTGGCACGGCATAATCGATGCCTCCCGCTCCCTGCCCCTTCCGCCATGAAACCCGCCGTCCTGCTGGCCACCCGCATCTCTAGCTCCTACCGCGCCGCGCTCGAAGCGCACTACGATGTGCTCGGCCCGGTGCCCGAGCCGTTCGATACCAGCGTGAGGTCGCTCGCGCCGGAAGACGCCGCGCGGGTGCGCGCCATCGCCACCTTCGGCTCGGTGAAGATCAGCGGCGCGGGCATGGACCTGCTGCCCGCGCTCGGGCTGATCAGCTGCCTGGGCAGCGGCTACGAGGGCACCGCCCTGCCCGACGCGCGGGCGCGCAACATCACCGTCACGCACAGCCCGAACGCGAACGCCGCCGCCGTGGCCGACGTGGCCATCGGCCTGCTGATCGACGCGGTGCGCAACTTCCGCGCCGGCCGCGCGCGCCTGGAGGCGGGCGGCTGGCTGGGCAACGCGGCGCAGCCGAACAAGGCGGTGCGCGGCCTGACCGGCCGCAAGGTCGGCATCTACGGCCTGGGCGCCATCGGCCTGAAGATCGCGCAGCGCGCCAGCGCGTTTGAAACCGAGATCGCGTACCACAACCGCAAGCCGCGCGATGATGTGCCCTATGCCTATCACGCCAGCCTGCTGGAACTGGCCGGGTGGGCCGACGTGCTGATGGTCGCCTTGCGCGCCGGCCCGGAGAACCGCCACGCCGTCAATCGCGAGGTGCTCGCCGCGCTCGGCCCGCGGGGCATCGTGGTCAACATCTCGCGCGGCAGCGTGATCGACGAGGCCGCCCTGATCGAGGCGATCGAGAGCGGCGCCATCGCCGGCGCCGGCCTGGACGTGTACGAGCATGAACCCGAGGTGCCCGCGCCGCTGCTGAGCCTGCCCCACGTCGCCGCCCTGCCCCACATCGGCGGGGCCACGCTGGAGGCGCAGGAGGTGATGCAGGCGATGGCGCTCGCCAACATCGCGGCGTTCTTCGCGGGGCGGGCGGTTCCCAACGCGGTGCCGGAGTAGCTGGCCGGTTTGCCGCGCCGGGGCGCCGGCAGGGCCGCGGCCGGGGATCGGCGCGCGCCGGGTTTCAAGCGCACCCGGTGCATGGCCGGGCCGGCGTGCTCCGCTTTCTCCATGACTCCGGATCCGGGCGCGAAGGTGAAGGTGGCGCCGGAGCAGCCGGCGCGAAAGCGAGGGCAGCGCCGGAGTAACAGGCGTGAAAACAGAAGCGCCGCCGACGCGCGCAAGCGCCGCGCGGCTATTTCTTCTTCGCCCGTTCCGGGTCCTGCTTCATCGCCCGCAGGCAGACCAGCACGATCAGGCAGCAGGTGAAGATGATCGACAGATTGTCCAGCATGCGGGGGTTCCCTTGTTCCGGTCAGGCCGCGGCGCGGCGTTCCTGGAGGCGCAGCAGGCCGAGTACCCAGGCCTTGCCGGGCAGCTCGATCAGCTTGTAGAGCAGCACCGAGGCGGCCAGCACCGCCAGCACGTAGATGCCGAAGGTCAGCGGCGTCACCTGGGGGGAGAGGAATTTCACCCAGTCCTTCGCCAGATAGTGCACCAGGTAGGTCGAATACGAAATCTCGCCCAGGTAGACCAGCGCGGGGGAGGAGAGCACGGGGATCGCCTGCGCCGGCCCGGAGGCGAAGGCCAGCAGGGCGAAGAAGAAGGCGAGCGGCAGGAACAGGTAGTTGGGCTGATCAAATAGGCACATGGCGAGCACCAGCAGGAGGGCCGCCAGGGCATGCCAGGGCCAGGCGCGGTCCATCGCGGCGCGGTGGTCCCGGTAGAGCTGGCCGGCGATGACCCCGAGCGCGAACTCGAGCACGCAGCGGATCAGGCCCATCCGCGGGATCTTGTCGCCGATGGAGACGCAGCCGGCGAACGTGAACACGGCGGCCAGCGCCGCGCCCAGCGCCAGGGCGCAGACGAAGTGCATGGCGATGCCGCGGCAGGCCCGGCGCACGGCGATGAAGATCCAGGGAAACAGGAGGTAGGCGGCCATCTCGGTGCTGATCGACCAGGCGGGCACGTTCCACGCGAGTTCGGCAAAGCCGCCCCAGTTCTGCACCAGCGCGAGGGAGCCGAGGAAATAGAGCGGGTCGTAGCGCGCGCCCGCCGCCTGCGCCGACGAGAAGAGGTGGATGACGATGGGGTTGACGAGGAAGGCGCACAGGACGACCAGGTGCAGGGGGTAGATCCGCGCGATGCGGCGGCCGAGGAAGCGGCCGTAGGCGCCCCGGGTGGGCGCGGCGAACATCTGCTGGTACGAGATGAAGATCACGAAGCCGCTGAGCACGAAGAAAAAGTCCACCGCGACATAGCCCAGCTCCAGCAGCCGCGGCAGCAGCGCGCCGGCCGGCAGGCCGAGCGCCTCGCGGAAGTGGTAGAACACCACCCACCAGGCGGCCACGCCGCGCAGCGCGGTAAGGACGGAGAGGCGCGCCTGCATCATCGGCCCCGCCCCGTGGCCGCGTTGGCCGGCGCTTGCGCGCCCGCCGCGTCAAGGGCCCGCTGCCGCCGGTAGCCGTCGAACACATTGGCCAGCATCGCCGAGGCGGCCCCGAGATAGTAGAAGTAGGAGCTGAAGCCCACGCCGATGAAGGCGCCGCCGGCCAGGAAGATCAGCGCCGCCACGATCACGGCGTCGCACAGGGAGCGGATCCACTGCGCGTCCGGCTCGCGCGCCCGGCTGCGGATGCGCAGCAGGCCGATCAGGGTGGTCGCCACGATCAGCAGGTACAGGATGAAGCCGGGCACGCCGGTTTCCCCCAGTATCTCGAAGTAGACGCTGTGGAAGGCCTTGCCCGCCGCCTGCAGCACCTCGCCGCTGCCCAGCTCCAGGTCGATCTGGTTGATGCGGTAGATCTCGAAGCTGCCGCCCAGCGGGTGCTTGGCGACATAATCCAGGGTCCACAGCCAGACGCCCACCCGGCCCATCGCCGAACTTTCCCCGGACGAATCGGCGATCGTCGACATGCGCCCGGACCAGCCCTCGCCCATGAAGGCGCCGACCCCGAGGGCAAACACCACCGACAGCACCATCACGATCAGCCGGTGCTTGCTGAAGAAGACCAGCGCGCAGGCCAGCACGCCCAGGGAGATCAGCCCGGTTCTCGCGTAGGTGCCCAGCGAGGTGAGGATGCCGCAGACGGCGAAGCCGAGCAGGGCCAGCTTGAACAGGCGGGTGCGCGCGAACAGCACCGAATGGGCCCGCAGGTGCATGCACATCGGCACCAGGCTGACGGCGAACATCGACAGCGTGCTGCTCTCGCCGTAGCCGCTGTTGGCCGCGATCAGCCCCAGCGGGCGGCCGTAGCCCCCGCCGGACACCAGCACCTTCACCGCGAACGGGATGCAATGCCCCATGCCCGACAGCACGATCACCCAGATGAAGGCCTCGACCTGCACCCGGTTGCGGAAGAAAAACGGCACCAGGCAACTGAAGGAGACGCTCTTGATCGCCCAGCTCCACTTCTCCATGGCGGGCTCCGGCAGGACGGCCCAGGCCAGGGTCGTGGTCATCCACACCGCGAACAGCGCCACCAGCACCGTCACCGCGCGCAGGCGCACATCCGGATTGCGCGGCAGCATCACCACCGAGACGACCGTCAGCAGCCCCAGGATCAGCGAGACCGGCACATAAGACAGCAGGCCGTAGGAGATCAATTGGGGGGTGAAAATATCCACCCACACATAGCCCAGCACCAGGAGGAAAGGCGCGCGCAGGCCCGCGAAGACGAAGAACAGGTAGATGCCCAGCAGGAACAGGCTTCTCACCGGCTAAGTCCCGTCACGCGCGCGGATCGGCCGCGCGCCGGGTTGCGCGGCCGCCCCGGAGGCGCCGCATGGCGCGGCGGCCGGGGGAGCGCCGCATGGCGCTGCTGCTGGGGGAACGCCGCGTTGCGCTGCCGACGCGGGAACGCCGCATGGCCCGCCCGCCGGGGCGGCGCCGCATGGCGGTTCCAGCCAGCTGTCGAGGATATTCACGGATCGGTTCATGCGCTTTCGGCCTCCCCCTGGCCGCCCCCTGGCCGGCTCGTCCCGCAAGGGGTGCGCGCATTATCGCATTGGCGGGCTGGCGCCCGGGCGCGGCGCACCGGCGAACGCGGCGCGGCCGGCCGGCGCCATTCGCGGCGCTGCGTCCCCGCCTTTGAAGGATGGCACCATGGGAGGGGTTGGGCGGAACATTCGCGAAACGGCCACGGACCGGCCCGGGAGCGGCCCCGGCCCGAAGGGCGGCCCCGGCCCGAAGGGCGCCCCCAGCCCGAAGGGCGCCCCTTGCACCCCGCCGCACCGCCGCCCATCCCGCAATGTGTGTACGATGCCGTTCGGGACGCGGCGCCGCGGACGCTGCTGGCGCTTCCACGACGCGCCGCCCGCCCGCGTACCCGCATCCGGCGGGCGCGCATCCGTTCGACCCGGGCCGACCCCGGCCCGAAAAAAATCAGGAGGCTACCCCATGAAGATGCTCATGCAAGCGCTGATCTGCCTGCTTACCTGCGCCATGTTCCCCGGCGCGCAGGCGCAGGGGCCCGCACAGGGTCTCGCGCAAACCCCGGACCCGCAAACTCTGAACGTCAGGGCGCTCGCCGCCAGCCTGAAGCAGGGCGGCTACGTCATCGTGCTGCGCCACGGCGCGACCAACCGCGACCAGGCCGACACCGACCCGCTGCATCCCGACAACGTCGCCCGCCAGCGCCTGCTCAGCGAAAGCGGCCGCGATATCGCGCGCCAGGTCGGCGCCGCCTTCAAGACCCTCGGCATTCCCCTGGGCCGCGTGCACACCAGCCTGTTCAACCGCGCGGTGGAGACCGGCCGCCTGATCAGCGGCGCCGAAGTGCACCCCAGCGCCGACATCACCGAAGGCGGCCTGGTGGTCACCCCGATCGAGAACGACCGCCGCGCCGAGGCCCTGCGCGCGATCGCCGCGATGACCCCGGAGACCGGCAGGAACACCCTGATCGTCACCCACAAGCCGAACATCCTCGACGCCTTCGGCCGCGACTGGTTCGACGTCAAGGAGGGCGAAGCCTCGATCTTCCGGCCCGACGGCGCCGGCCGCGCGACGCTGATCGCGCGCGTGCAGGCGGCGGACTGGATCAAGGCGGCGCGCTAGGCAGGCGGCCGGGCCCCGGCCGAATCCACCCCGCCGCGCCGGGTCGAACGCCCCAGGTTGAACGCACCAGGTCGAAAAGAAATATTCGCGCACGGCGGGACGGATGGCCCGGCATTGCCGGCCGCGGCGCGAACCGCCGCCCGCTCTCTCGCCATTCCCGCCCGGACCAGATCAGCGCAGCCGCCGCAGCAGGTCCGCCTCGATCTCCTCCAGCAGGGACTGGTCGTCGGCATCATCCTCGCGCAGGAAGTAGTTCCCGATCTGGCTGTCGTGATACACCGAGACCGGCACGCCGCGCACCCGCAGCACCCAGCGCCGCGAAGTCACCCAGTCCTCGGACTCGCTGACCTCGGCTTGCCAGTACCGCTTCAGGTACTGCACGAATGCGTCGAACCCGTCCCACTCCGCATCGGCTTCGATGTGATATTCGGTCGTCCCGTCCGGGTTCCTGACTTTCCTGACAGGAGGAAGATCGGCACTCATGGCTCCGGCCCGCGATAAAGGTGGCGTAAGCGAAATGATAGTCGAGTCCGGCATTGCCGGCAGCGTTGCAGCCGCGCCATCGCGGGCGCGCTGTTTTACCGCCGGGTTTCCTGAGCGGCCGCCGACGAATCGCGGGACGGGCTGCTTGACCTGATACTTGAGGAGACCGCGCCCTCCAGCCGACAGCGGGCACGCCGGCCGCGCAGCCTTTGTCAGGCAGTTTCCTCCACATGCGCCGACAAACGCACGCCGAGCGCACGAGCGACCTTGAGTACGGTATCGAAGCGCGGCTTGGCGCCGGGCGCGAGCGCCTTGTAGAGGCTTTCGCGACCCAGGCCCGCGTCCTTGGCGACCTGCGCCATGCCGCGCGCGCGGGCCACGTCACCCAAGGCCATCAGCAGGAGGTCGGACTCGCCTGTTTCGAGGACTGCGTTGATGTACTCGGCAATCGCTTCGTCGTCGGTGAGATAGCGGGCCGCATCGAAGGGCAGCAGCTTGGGCTTGTTGGATTTTCTCATGTCGTCTACTCCAGTTCGGCGGCCATGCGCTTGGCCCGCTTGATATCGCGTGTCTGGCTGGACTTGCCGCCGCCGGCCAGCATCACAATCAGAATATTCTCTCTACGGGTGAAGTAGAGGCGATAGCCCGGTCCCGTATCGACGCGCATTTCCGATACGCCATCTCCCACCGCCTTCCAGTCGCCCAAGTTGCCGGCCTCGGCCAGACGCAGGCGCGCGGCGATGCGAACCTGCGCACGCCGATCGCCCAAATCATCAAGCCAATCCTGGAAGTCCTGCGTGATGCGGACCGTGTACATGACTACATTGTATCCGATCGGATACATGCATGCAATGCCGGCTTCCCGGAGAACAAGGTGCCTGCAAGCAATTGTTTTCTAGCCGCGAGTTCTAGAAAATAAATCGACCCTGGCCACTTTTATTCACACCAACTGACCGACCAGCCCAAGGCCCTGCATTCCTGGCAGATCACTCCGCCCGAGTCCGGCTCGAGACCGGCGGCAATCCAGCCGGTGCCTTCGCAGCGTGGGCAGTCTCTGGCATCGGAGGGGCGAGGCGGAATCAATTCGGCCAGCCACGAATAGCGGGCGGCGCCCAGAAAGATGGCGGTGATATTCCACTCCGGCTCCAGCGGCACGATCGGAACATCAAGGTCCGCGTCGAACTTCCACAGCGAGCCATCAGGCCGCAAGCCCCAGATTTGGCCGAGAGTCGCCCACAGCGCGATCGCGCCATGCGACCGGGCTTGCTCATCCATCGGAGAAAGCGGCCGCTCCCTGCCGCGCAGCGTGTGGAGAATCTGGTTCTGGATGCGCGGCGGAACATCGATCCTCCTGCCTGGCGCCCATGCCTTGTGCCTATCCATCTCGGCAAAGAGCCAGCGAAAATAATTCCGGTCAGCGATCATCATGCGTAGCGTTGCCGCGAACCCGAATGCGGCGAACGAGATGGCGATGAGCCAGATCAGCAAATGCCCTTCGCTGGGGAAAAAATAGTCCGCAATCAGGCCGACGCTGGCACCGTACAGAAACCCAAAAATCGTCGTCAGACAAACTCCGGAAACCCGGGAATTCCTTGCCTCCTGGTTAAATCTTGTTCGCTCTTCTGCGGCCAGCATTGGAAGTTGGTATCAAAGGGACCGGGGTTGAATACTCCTCGGGGTATCGGGCCCTAGAAAAATAAATCGGCCCTCCCCTTTTATTCGCGCACTGTAGACCCAATTTGCCCGAACGCATCCCAATGATGCCAGCTATTTATGCTGCTAAAACGCCGCAGGCGGATTTGGAACCACTGTCGACGACGTAAAAACCTCGACTGGGAACAAGATCGCCAGCGATGCCAGCAGCTCAACGAAGCGGAGATCGGCCGGATCGACCGGCGATACACAATGTCCGTTTGGCCACTCGATAAACCAAGGAGATTCAATGAGCATCCCAACGAAGCGTCGCGAAACCGGTGAACTGGCCCTTAGTCGAATAACCGGTGGAACAGGCGCGGCGGTTGTAGAGAGCCTGAAAGACATCGCGCCGGATTTGGCGGAGTGGGTCATCGACTTTTCGTACGGCGATGTGATGTCCCGCCCCGGGCTGGATCTTCGTTCAAGGCAATTCGCTACCGTGGCCGCGCTTACCGCGATGGGAACCGCGATGCCGCAATTGCGGGTACATCTGCACGGCGCGCTCAATGTTGGCTGCGAGCCTTCCGAGCTCGTGGAAGTCATTCTTCAAATGACCGTTTTCTCCGGCTTCCCCAGCGCAATCAATGCGCTCAACATCGCACGGGAAGTCTTCAAGGAACGCGGAGTTACGCCCGGGGCTTCATAGTATGAAAGCATCGCATCGAAGAATCGGGAACAAACTGAGCCGCCCTATTGTTCGCCGATTGTTATTGAAAAAGTCAGATTGCGATGATTGTTTACTTGAAAGGAATCAGCAAAGCGAACCCGGTGGCAGCCCCTAGAAACGCCAGCAACATCCTTACCCATCTTTGGCTCACCGTTGTCCATTGCGCGCGCGTCCTAGGGATATAGGGCGGGATGTCCGATCCATCCGTAATCCATTCCGGTACGCCCACCACGAAAAAAACCCCGGTGACAAGAAAGTAGCCGATGATCAGCACCTCCATCAATAAGCCATCGGGGTCTATCGGCAGACCGTGCGTATGGGCAACATCCATCGCCATGCACAGAGCGCCAATAAAAAACCCCGCGAGAAAAGCGGACTGTTTGGTTGCCCTCAATTTCATGCGACGCATTCTTTGTGGTTGCGGTGACCCGATTTGTTAATTGTAGAAGGATTCGGTCACGGTAATCGACTTCGCAAAGACCTAGCCGCCCAACATTTGCTGCGTGTCTTGACCTATCGTTATCCTTGGCAGTGAATTGGGGACAGACCACATTTCTTCTTCTGAATGCGGAAGATCGTCATACGGCCGTGGTGCATCGTGGCAATTCCCTGAAGCAGCGGAGCAGAGAATCTCGGAGAAACGTGGTCTGTCCCCGATTGTCGGACTGAACTAACCGGTTTTTTCGGACACGCCTACTTGCGCTTCGCGGCCAGAACGTAAGCCTCGCTTTTGTCCCGCCTGGCAACGGCAAGAACATAAACCGTGATCACCTTGTCGCGCACCTCGTAGACAAGACGATAGCCCACGCCTCGCAGTTTGATTTTGTAGACATCTTTCATGTCCCGTCCATGTAGCTTGGCGGAGGGGACGTGAGGATTTTCAAGCCGAGTAGCCAGTTGCCCCTTGAATTGCTCGCGGACCGAGCCGTCCAGCTTGTTCCATTCCTTCAAGGCGTCTTCGTGAAACTCAAGCTTATAGGTCATCGAGAGAGACTTTCACAGTCTTGCCTCCCCGCCGCTTGCGAACGATTTCAGCCAATTCGCTGTCTTCAAGCCTTTCCATCATGCGCTCGAACGCATGCGCTGGAATGAGATAGGCAGCCGGACGGTTATGGTTAAGAATTGCCACAGCCGAATCTCCTGCCTCTTCGATAATCGCGCCCGGATTACGACGAAGATCAGTGATGCTGACAGTAGCTCCAGCAAAGATTGCGTTCGTGGTAGCCATATTTGAATTTAGCAGCGATTTGAATTTAACAATTAATTGTACCATAAAAATATACAAAATAATGTACGTTTATACTTACATTATGGGCGCAATCGGGGACTGCCCACCTATCCTGCATTCATTTGGCCACCTTCTCCGAGGAAAACGCGGCCACCAGCCGGTCCATGAAGGTGAACAGAATCTCGACCGCGTAGCCAAGCAGGAATGAAAGCGCGAGCGGCGATAGATTCTTCAGCACGCCTTCGGTGCCGGGCGGAATCAGCATGCCGCCCAGCAGACCGGCCATGGTGCCCAGGTAGATGCGCACCGAGGAAAGGCGCCTGTCGTTTCTCGTGTAGGTAAAGTTGCCGACCGCCACCGAGACGGAACGCAGGATGTAGGTGAGCGCGCCCAGCAGGCCGAGGAGAATTGGGAAGAGGTAGCGCTGCATGTCGTCGAGGATCAGCTTGACTCTTTGTTTGATCTCGATCGCCTTGCGGACCTGGGCCGCCTTCAATTTGCCGGTGAGGTCGTTGACGTGCGCTTCCATGATGGCCGCCTCCCGGCTCTCTTGGGGAGTCATCGCCGTGGCCTCGGCTTTTGCGTGGTCCTCCTCGGCCTGCTTGAGCGTCTTCTGCAATTCCAGGACATTGGCAGCCTCGGAAATCGGCCAGCGTTGCAAGCTCATCCAGCCATACCAGCCCTCGATCAATTCGACCAGCGGCTCCCGGTTGCGCACGAGTTCCGAGTAGGCGTCGCTCGCCACGCGGTTTTCCGAATCGACGGCATGCTGGTCGGCGATCGGCGCTCCTTGCAGATTCAGCCGTACCTGTCTCGCGTGGATGTCGACGATGGCCTTGCTTTGCGCATCGACCAAGGCGTCGGCTTTTTCCAGATCCGCATACAGGTTGGTGCCGGTCACCCACATGGCCTGCAGGCCGGCCAGGGCGATGAACGCGGCAAAGGCGATATAGGTATGCCAGCCGGTCGCTTTGTTCGCGATGTTCATTTCGGCGGACTCGCGGGCCGACTCGGCGGTGATCGGAGACAGAGCCGTGGTCAACTGGTGATAAGCCGCCCAGAACGCGGTCTCCTTGGCCGCATCGAGCGTCTCCTTGTCTTTGTCCAGGCCGCTGATCGCCTGCACCAGCTTGTCGATCAGGCCGGGTTCGAGCTTGCGGCCCTCGGACACGGTGAAAGCGATCAGGTACCTCGCGTCGGCCATGCATTGCTGGAGATTCTTGTGCATCACATCCTCTGAGAGCGACTCGGGAGACCGGGAGAAGCGCGCCTTCAGCCTGGTGCGCAGAGCCGCAATCCGGCTCCGGAGCTTGCCGTCCCGTTCACTGTTTGGCGTATTGCTTTCCATGTTGGCGGGCGAGTTCATAAGCGCCCAATAGTCCATGGGGAGCGATGGCATAGCTATCCTCCATTTGGAGGATAGGGAAACGGAGAACCTCGCGAAGGCCCATTCTCGCCTTGACTTTTTATAACACTTATGTTTTAATTATGACCATAAGCCGTCGCACTCAATCCGGCTTGTTTTCTCCCTGCGGCCATTCGCGCCGCCCGCGCATTCGCGCAATTCATTTCCCCATCCTGTTTTAGAGGTGCCCCATGCCAGCCACCCTCACCGACCGCCAGGAGCGGTTCGTCTTTGAATACCTGATCGACCTGAACGCCAGCGCCGCCGCCAGGCGCGCCGGCTATTCCGCCAACAGCGCCAAGGAGCAGGCCAGCGACCTGATACGCAAGCCCGCCGTGCGCGAGCGCATCCGCATCGAGTTATCCAGCCTGCTGGCGGACTTGCGCTGCAACGCGCTGGAGCTGATGAAGGAGCGCATGCGCGCCGCGTTCTTCCGCGCCCACAAGCTGTTCGGCCCGGGCGGGCGGGTGCTGGAGATGGAGGAGATGGACGCGGATACGCGCGATGCGCTGTTCGTCTCCATCGTCAAGAAGAAGGGCGGGCCGGAGGTGCGCATGCGGCAGCCGAACCGGGAGAAGGCGCTCTCGGCGCTGGAGCGGGTGCATGAGAAGTTGGAGAAGCTTTCCGAGGCGTACTACGACAAGCTGGAGAAGGACGAGAGGGAGGGGTGGGGGGAGGTTGGGGAGGAAGGTGAGCCCACCCCACCCAAACCATTCGTGCCGCCGGTGCTGGACTTGGAGAGGGTGAAGATGCGCGAGGCGGGGAAGGAGGCGGACGTGGTGCCGGAGGTGGCACTGGAAGGGGTTCAGGAGGCTGCGCGGGCAACGGAGCGGGAAGATGCAGCGGCGGAGCCGCAGCCCGAGGCGCGGCCCGAAGCGAACGACGCAGCGAAGAATGCAACGAAGGACGCCGCGCAGGTAGCGGCACAGGAAGCTGCACAGGAAGCGGCAAGCCAGGCCGAAGCCGCCAAACAGGCCAAGGCAGCGGCGCGGGCCGGGCAACAGGCACGCAGGCAGGCAGCCCAGGCGCCGCCGGTGCAGGACAAAATCATGGAAAAAAGTGAGGTTTTGTTAGGGTCCAAGGGCCGCAAGGCGCCGCTGCTGGGCAAGCTGGCGAAGTGGCTGCCGAAGAAGAAGGAGCCGCAGGGGATGGAAGCGAAGCGGCCGGGGCGCGATCCGAACCTGATCTGGGGTGGGACGCCCAAGCCGACGCCGGAACCGGAGATGAAGCCTTCGCTGATCGAGCATCTGCTGCGCGTGAAGCAGGGGGAGTTTCTCGCCCAGGCGCGCGGGAATGTGCAACGAATCGCGCCGGGAGAGGTGCGCCCGCCGAACGCGGACCCGGGCTATAACCCGCCCTGGCTCAGGGGCGGCGGCGGCCGGCCGCGCTACGCGATCGGCGCGGGGGAATGTTCGTTCGACGGGTATGGGGAGGATTGAGCCAAACCACCCCACCGCAGGAATGTGCATAATGGGCCGTGGCCGAAAGCCGGGCCGCGCCGTGCAGGGTCAAGAGCGACATGAAAATACTCGTAGTCGACGATTCAGCCACCATCCGCGCGGGCCTGCGCATCCAGCTCACGCGGATGCAGCACGAGGTGCTGGAAGCCGAGAACGGCGAACGTGCGCTGGAGATGTGGGGCGCGCAGCGGCCGGACCTGGTGCTGATCGACGTGATGATGCCGGTGATGGACGGCTACGAGGCGGCGCGGCAGATGCGCGCGGCCGGGCAGGACGAGTGGGCGCCGATCATCTTCCTCTCCTCGATGGAGGCGGACCAGGACCTGGAGCGCGCCATCGAGGCGGGCGGGGACGACTACCTGGTCAAGCCGGTTTCCGCCGTGGTGCTGTCGGCGAAGATCCGCGCGATGCACCGCCTGGAGACGATGCGCCGCCGCCTGCTCGAAGTCTCGCGCGAGCTGGCGGCGAGCAACCGGCAGCTGGAGATGCTGTCGCGCCAGGACGGCCTGACGGGCCTGGCGAACCGGCGCTATTTCGACGCCTGCCTGGCCACCGAGATCCGCCGCGCCTCGCGCTCCGGCGAGCCGCTCTCGCTGATCCTGATCGACATCGATTACTTCAAGCTCTACAACGACGCCTACGGCCACCAGGGCGGCGACGATTGCCTGAAGCGCGTGGCCGGCTGCATGCAGGCGGTGTGCCAGCGCGCGGCGGACCTGCCGGCGCGCTACGGCGGCGAGGAGTTCGTGCTGATCCTGCCCAACACCACGCCGGAGGGCGCGCGCATCGTGGCGAACTCGCTGTCGGCGGCGATCGCCGCGCTGGAGATCACGCACGCGAGCTCGAAGGTGAACCGCTTTCTCACGCTGAGCCAGGGTATTGCCACCCTGCCCCCCGGCACCGAGCTGGGGCCGGAAGTGCTGATCGAGCACGCCGACCAGGCCCTGTACCGCGCCAAGGAGCGCGGGCGCAATCGTGCCGAGATGCATGGGGAGACGACGGCGCAGGGGCCGATGGGTTTGGCGGCGAATGTGCAGGCGGATGCAGCGATGGGTCTGTCGGCGCAAGCGCCGGCGAGTTCATCAGCGAGTTCTTCGACAAGTTCTTCGACGAATCCATCGGCGAATTCATCCATGAATTCATCCGCCAGCTCACCAGCGAATCTTTCAGAGGGTCTTCCGGGAGCCGCGCCGGCGGGCACGCCTCCCGGCACCGGGGCAGGCGGCACGATGCAAGCCGGAGTTGGAACCGTGACTGGAAAAGCGGGAACCTAGGCATGGCGGTGGGGCACGAGGTGCGCGGCAGGCCCTCAGGTCCAGCCGCCGTCCCTGCAGCGCGTGCCGTCGCAGGCGCGGATCAGCGTATCGGGCTCGGGTGCGGGCTCGACCCGGGGTGCGGGTTCGGCCCGGGGCCTGGGGCGCGGCGGGGACGGCAACGCGGCCTGCGCATCGGTGGCGGCGCGCAGCGCGGAGGCGGCGCCGCGCGAGGAAAAGCTGGAGATCTGGAACGAGCCGTTGCTCATCGGGATCACCAGGCGAAAGCCGTCTTCGCTCTCGGTCATCAGCCTGACGATCTGCGCGTCCTCGAGCACGCCGACCAGCTCGCCGCGTACCCTGCGGCATATCGCCATCGCGCCCGCGGAGCCGGCCGGCGAGGAGAGCAGCAGCGCGGTGGCCTGGCCTTCATTGCAACTGGACAGGCGCGGCGCGACATAGGCGAAACAGGTCTTCGCGCTTACCTGGCAGTTGATGCCGACGGCGACCAGCTCATTGGAGGTCTGCGCCACGCGCACATCGCCATCGGCGACCAGCGACCAGTCGCCGTAGGCCTCCGGCGCGGCCTGCGCTCGCGGCGCGAGCAGGCAGGTGAGCAGCGCGGCGGCCAGCAGGGCACGGACAAGCGGGCCACGTGGTGTCATTTCGGCGGCTCCTTGCCGGGCCCGGGCGGCGCGGGCAGGGTGATGCCCTTGGCGGCCAGGCACTGCCGGAAGCTGTCGTGCTGCGCGGCGGTCGGCCGGGTGCCGCTGCCGGGAGCGGGCATGCCGGTGCTCTTGGCGCAGGCATCGAAGGCCGGCCGGTCCTTCTCGGCGATGGGGGGCGGGCCGTGGCGCCCGGAGGGGTCGTTACTTCCCGGCGGGCTGTTACCTCCCGGCGGGCCGTCACGTCCTGGCGGGCCATCACGTCCTGGCAGGGCCAAGCCCTTGGCGGCGAGGCAGTTGCGGAAGGCCTGGTCCTGGGCGGAGGTGGGCCGGGTGGCGCCGCCGGGGGCGGGCATGCCGGCACTCTTGGCGCAGGCTTCGACCTGGGCGCGGTCCGGTGCGTCCTTGGGGCTGCCCTGGCCGGGACTTTGGGCCTGGCCAGAGCCTGGGGCCTGGCCGGTGCTTTGCGCCAGGGCGGCTGTCGTGCAGGCCAGCGCGGCAGCCAGCGCGATGGCCAGCGTTGCGGCCAGGCGGGCCGGAGGGGCCAGGTTGAGCAAACCGCGCGCGGGCCGCGCGGGGGCGATGGGGTTCCACATGAAGTGCTTCTCCTGTCAGCGGTTGCCGCGGCCTGCGCGCGGCTTTCCGCCAGAGGGGAAGCCGGGCCAATCAGCGACAAGCCATCATGGCACCGCGCCCGCGCCCGTGCGGTTAAGCAAGGTTAGAGAAGCGTAAATTCCGGTAAAGAAACGTTGTCCCTGCATGGCTGGGCGGGGGGCGGGGAACGGGGGACAAGAAGGCGACGGGGAGGCGCAAGAGCGCGCATGCGGGTCGGCGGCGCGAGGAGCAGTCCGCCGACGCGCGGCGGGCGGGCCACGGCGGGCCGGGCACGGTGGCGAAGTACCACGGCGCATGGTGGCGAAGCGGTGGTGGTAAAGCGGCGGTGGCGGCGAGGCGGTGGCGAGGCGGCAGCGGGCGGCAGCGAAGCGGTGACGAAGCGGCAGCGAAGCGGTGGCGAATCCGGACGACGCGGCACGCCGCGCCGGCCCTAGAACAGCCGCTGCACAGCCAGCGCCGCGCCCAGCGCCAGCCCGACCCAGCCCCAGTGCCACAGGCCGCGGCGGCGCGCGAAGGCGAGGCCGGCGGCGCCCAGCACGATGGCCGCGCCGGCCAGCCAGGGCACGAAGCGGGGGTTGCCGGTCAGCGCCAGGCCCCAGCCGGCGAGGGCGGCGAGCAGGGCCAGGCCGGCCAGGGTGTTGAGTACGGCGTCGCGCTCGGCCAGGGCGCGCTCGCGGCGCCAGGCACGGCTGCTGATGAAGGTGGCGCCGCAACTGGCGCAGGTGGAGGCTTCCGCGGTCCAGGGCTGGCCGCAATTGGGGCAACGAAGAGGCATGGTCAGTCCGGGTACATCGCCAGCGTTGGTTGCGTATTTCCCGCAGGTCTCCCGGGCGCCCGGCTTGTTGTTGTGGGACGCGCCCGTCTTGTCATCGCGCCGCGCACAGCGGCGTACTCTCTTGCATTGCGCAGCGTTCAGCGGCGCAATCTCTTGCAGTACGCCGCGTTCAGCGGCGTGTTGCCGATACCACGCCGCTATCGGCGGCGCAGGACCTACTTTGCATCAAGCGCTCCGCAAAGGCAATTGGACTTAAGTACCGTACGAGAGGTGTGAACAGGCGAGGGGCGCGAGCGCAAGGGGCGGCAGGCAGGCCCGGGCAGCCGGAAGACGCAGCCAGGGACAGGAGGAGGGAACGAGACGGGGTGGCGGGGAGAGGGAGCGAGACGATGGGAGAACCGGGTGACGAGAGAACCAATCGGGCAGACCGGGGAAGACCGGCAGAGCGCGGGACCCGGGGTGGGCGCCGGATGTAAGGCCGGCGCGGAACCCGCGGCGGGTACCTGACCCGGGACGGCCGCCGGCCGCGCGGCGCCGCTACGCCACCAGCGCCTTGTACATCACCAGGGCGTCGACATAGCCGAGCTTCGCGTGGGCGAAAGCGCCGGGCAGGCGGCCGGCGACGGCGAAGCCCATATGCTGCCAGAGCCGCACGGCGCGCTCGTTGGTGGCGACCACCAGGTTGAACTGCATGGCGCGAAAGCCAAGATCGAGGGCGAGCTGCTGCGAGTGCCGGCACAGCGCGGTGGCGATGCCCCGGCCCTGCGCGGCGGGGGCGACGACGTAGCCGCAGTTGCAGACGTGGCTGCCCAGGCCGGGCTGGTTCGGCTTGATGAAGTAGGTGCCGAGCAGCTCGCCGGACGGGCCGGTCGCCAGCAGGGTGGCGCGCGGCATCTCGATCCAGTGGCGGCGGATCTCGCTCTCGCTGGAGGCGGGGGCGTAGGCGTAGGTGTCGCCGGTGGCGAAGGTGTCGCGCAGCAGCGGCCACAGGCGCGGCCAGTCGGTCTCTTCGTAGGGACGGATCAGCGGGGCGGCGGGATCACTCACGGACATGGTGCTCCCATGGCGGGGAGGAGCGGCACGGCGCGGGACGCGGGGCTGGGAACGAGGAACCCGGCGACGAACCCGGCGAAGCGGCGGCTGGTGCGGCAGTTAATGCGGCCAGCGCTGCCGCGCGCGGCACGCACCCGGCAGCGCCGCGCGGCGAGCGGTGCGCGAGATGATGCGGAGCGCGATGCGCCGGGTGACCACAAGCCTGGCATGGCGTGATGCATGTACGGCCCTTTGTTCTGTTCTAGCGGGGTACTGCCACTTTGCCGCAAGCGCGCCGCGATTGCAACGTGCCGCGCCGGCGCCCGGAGGGCCGGGCGCGGCGGGCGGACAGAAGGGGATGGGCAGACAGAAAAGGGGGGACGCAAAGGGTGCGCGTGGAAGCCGATGGCGGCACGCGGGAGTCACTGCCGGTGGCGGCACTCGGCAGAGGTCACCCGTGGCGGCACTGCGGTGAGGGCCACCTGCGGTGAGGGCCACCTGCGGTGAAGGCCACCTGCGGTGAGGGCCACCTACGGTGAAGGCCACCTACGGCGAAGGCCGTCCGCAGTGACGCAGCGGGCGGCGCCTGGGAAACCGTGCTCCAGCGGGCGTGTACCTCGGCGCCCTCAATGCCTTCCGTGCCCGCCGAACCGGCAGCGAAGCGGGCCGGATCGCGCGACTCCGGCTTGATCAGCGTTTGCCTATATGCCGTCGTAGCGCAGCACGAACTTCTGCTCGCCGACCTTGCGGCCCTGGTAGTAGAGCTCCATGTTCCAGTCGCCGCCGATCACTTCGTCGTCGGCCTCCAGGCTGTAGCTGGTCAGGCAGGCCTTGCCGACCACGCAGTCGGTGTCGGCCTCGTCGGTGACCTGGGTCGCGCCGGTCTCGGCGTTGCGGCGCGCGCGCGGGTAGCGCGCCACCTGCTTCAGGGTCACCTTGCTGCCTTCGGGCAGGCCGGTGATGCTGAAGGCGTAGCCGAAGGTGACGCCGACGCGCGCCGGCACGCGCTCGGTCTGCTTGCGGCGCTCTTCGGCGTCCTGCTCGTCCTCGCCGTTGTCGATCACCCCGTACCAGAGGATCTTCACGTTCAGGCCGCCCGGGGCGGGGGCCGGCGCGGGCTTGGGCGCGGGGGCGTCCTGGGCGAACGCGTTCGCGGCCGCCAGGGTCAAGAGGAGAAGGCAAGGCAACAGGCGTTTCATGGAAGGCTCCGTGCGCGCGGGCACGTTGACAGTGAAGGAAAAAAGCGGCGTGGCGGCGCGCGGCCCTGTTCTGATTGACGGCGGGCAGCGCGGCGGGTTTGAGGGCGTGGTTTGAATGATGCCGATCGGTGTCGCGGGTACGGCCTGGCGGAAACAACCGGCCGCGCGGGTGCCGCTGCGCGGGCCTGGCTCGCCTCCGGGAGCGCCTTCGGAGGCGCAGGGGCGGCGCCATCGCCGCCCGCACCATTAGTGTCGCATGCTTTGCGCAAGTTCCCTGTGACAATGTGTAACGGCGCGGGGGCGCGGGACCGCCAGTGTAAGCAGTTGCCGACAGCACAATCAGCGCGCCCCGCGCATCGGCATCGGGGCCGCTTCCATAAAGTGGAGCCACTCGCCGCCCCAAGCAGAACGGCGCCTCTTAACCGAACATCACCGCACAAGGAACCCCATCATGCGCTCCATCATTCTCTGGCTGCTCGGCGTGCCGATTTCGATCATCGTCCTGGTCGGCCTGTTCACGCACTTCTAGTCCGCACCGCGCAGGACCCGCGCGCGGCACGGACGCGGCGGCTACGCGCCGAAGCGTTCGCGCGACCTGGCCTTCGCCTTCGCCGCCTCGATCGCGCGGTCGCGCGGCGCGGTGTTGGTCACCAGCGTATCGACCAGCCTGCGCGCCGTCTGCCGCACTTCCTCGACGGCGGCGTTGAATGCCGCCTCGTTGGCCTGCGAAGGCGTGTGATAGCCCGACAGCTTGCGCACGAATTGAAGCGAGGCGTCGCGGATTTCGGCGTCGGTGGCGGGCGGGGAGAAATTGAACAGGGTCTTGATGTTGCGGCACATGGGCGCTCTCCTTGCATGCGAGACGCCATGTTCTCACGTGGCGCCCTTGCAGCGCGAGCGGGGCACCGCGTCGCCCGCCGGCAACGCCGCCTGTAGGAGAAAGAGGACAAACAAGCAGGACAAATCCCTCTAACGGCGACGCATCGCCCATGTGAACATGCAGGCACGCAATACGCCGGTCAACCATGCAGTTGTAGCCGGCGTTTTTATTTTCATGACCGCGATTTCATGTTGCGCTTCGCGGGTCCGATCCACTTGATACAAGGAGACACCTCATGTCGAAACTTGCCGCTACCCTCTCCGCCGCCCTGCTTGCCACCGCCGGGCTCATCTCCGTGAACGCGGCCTACGCCGCCACCGACGCCGAAATCAACGCCAATGCCGCCTCGAAGGAAGTGAAGGCGGAAGCGAAGGCCGACGCGAAGGTCGACAAGGCCCAGGCCAAGGCCGACAAGAAGGCCGCCAAGGCGCAAGCCAAGGCCGACAAGCAAGCCGCGGTCGCGCAGGCGAAGGCCGACAAGGTCAAGGCCAAGCAGGACGAGAACAAGGCCGACGCCGCCGCTGACGCCGCCGCGAAGATGAAGTAATCACATTGCTTGCGCGGCTGGCCGCGCGGTTGCCCGACAGGGCAATGAAAAAGACCGGCGCGAGCCGGTCTCAGGTTGTTGACAAAGGGGGCAAGCCCCCTTTGAATCCCCGAAGTCAGAGGGAGCGACGTGGGAGTTGGTGTGGCCCTGTTCGCAATAACCTGTTTTGTCAGCAGTCTGAGACCGGCGCAAGCCGGTCTTTTTTCGGGAATGGCAGATGCCGGCGCGGGTCGCCCTACGCCGCGTCCAGCGCCTTGTCGATCACCTTCTTCGGCACGCCGCTCTCCTTGAGCGCGCGCGCGATGGCGCCGATGTCGGGACGGTCCAGCTCTTCGAGGTCGGCGCGCATGCCGGCGCTGACGTAATAGCGGATCAGGCCCTGGTAACCGGAGAAGCCCTTCGCCTGCGCGATCTCCTTGAGTTCCTCGATCATCGTGGCGGGCAGGCGCATGCTGATGGGCACCATCGGCGCGTCTTTCGCCTCGCGCTGCTTGTCCAGCCGGTTCTTGATGCGGTCGAAAGCCTTGTTTTTCATCGCGCCACCTTCATGCGTCGCCGTCTTCATACAGCGCCCGCTCCTCGCGCGTCGCCTTGCGCGCGCTGATCAGGCGAAAGCCGCCGTCGAGTATCTCGACGTGGACCACATAGGGAATCCGGCTCTCCGTGCCATAGCCGATCAGCGCGTCACGCTGCTCGCCGCGCCGGCCCGCGTCCACCAGGCGCGCGCCGGGATCGAAAAACGCCTCGAACGCTTCCTCGAAGGTAACGCCTTCATGCTTGCCGGGATTGGCGCTTTCTTGGCGTCGTCCCACTCGAAGGGAACCTGCTTGTAGATGGCGCGTCCCACGGACTACTCCATATTTTTATTGTATATACATTGACTATACGCGTCAAGTCCGCGCCCGTGGCGTGCGCGCTTCCCCCCTACGCCACCGGCCGCTTCGGAATAGTCAGCCCGCGCTGCACCGCCGGCCGCGCCAGGAAACCGTCGAGCACACGTTGTGTGTTTTTGAAATCGTCGAAGCCGACGATCTCGCGCGCGCCGTAGAAGCCGACCAGGTTGTTGACCCAGCCCCAGGTGGCCATGTCGGCGATGGTGTATTCCTCGCCCATGATCCACTGGCGGCCTTCGAGATGCTTGTCGAGCACGGCGAGCAGGCGCTTGGATTCGGCGACGTAGCGGTCGCGCGGACGCTTGTCCTCGAAATCCTTGCCGGCGAATTTGTGGAAGAAGCCGAGCTGGCCGAACATCGGGCCGATGCCGCCCATCTGGAACATCACCCATTGGAGGGTTTCGTAGCGCGCGTCGATATCCTCGGGCATGAATTTACCCGACTTCGCGGCGAGGTAGACGAGGATGGCGCCGGATTCCCACAGGGCCAGCGGCGTGCCCTTGGGGCCGATCGGGTCGATGATGGCGGGGATCTTGTTGTTCGGGTTCAGCGACAGGAACTCGGGCGACATCTGGTCGTTGGTCCCGAAGTTGACCGTGTGCGGCTCATAGGGCAGCCCGGTCTCTTCCAGCATGATCGAGACCTTGACGCCGTTGGGCGTGGGCAGGGAGTAGAGCTGGATGCGGTCCGGATGCTCGGCGGGCCACTTCTTGGTGATGGGGAAGTCGTCGGGGAAGCGCGGGGCGGTGGTCATGTGGTGTTCTTGTCGGGAGGGGGAAAGGCGCAAATATAGGGCAAGTCGCGCCGCCGGGGAACCCTGTTGCGATGAGGGGAATGGCGGGCGAGCCGAAGGGAAATCAACGCCGGCCCCAATTTCTTAAACCTTGACCCCGCGCCGGATCATCGCCTCGCGGTAGGCCTGCTCGATCCACTTTGCTTCCTGTTCGGCGTGCACGCGGGTGGCGGCATCGAGCTGGTCGAGTTGTTCGGGGGCGTAGCGGGCGATCAGGCGCCGGTAGGCGGCGTGCACCTCTTCCTCGCCGGCTTGCGGTTCGATGCCGAGCACGCGGTCGCAGTCGGCGCCGCCGGTCTTGCCCTTGCCGCCTTTCCCCCTGGAGAGCACGGCCATCACGATCAGGTAGCCGATCAGGCCGCCAAAGCCGATGACGATCAGTTCGGCGCCGCTCATGGGGCCTCCCGTGCAAGTGTGTGGTGGTGGGCCTTGAGGCGTTGCTGACGGGGGCTGGCCTCGACTTCGCTTTCGATCTCTTCCTGCAGGCGCGCGAGCAGGGCGTGGCGCGTGAACTCCCAGTCGGCGGGGCGCTGCAGGCGGCGCGCGGCGCGGGCCAGGTCTTCGTCCACCGCGCGCGCGAGGGAAAGGTGGCGCACCAGGTTGAGCGCGAAGGGCGGGCAGGTGAGGGCTTCAAAAGCCATCGAGGCGACGCGGCGCGGCGCCAGGCCCAGGCGCTTGCGGCTGAACCAGAGCCAGGCCAGCAGCGTGATGAGGTTGAGGTAGGTGAGCGCGAGGGCGAGCAGCAGCATGGGTTCGCCCAGGCGGCTGAACAGCCCGAAGGGCAGCAGCACGAAGAGGGCGAGGGCGATGCCCCAGAGCATGGGCGCGGCGCCGCGATAGCTGCCTCGCGCGTCGGTCCAGCGCCGGGCAGCGGCTTCCTGCTGGCCGGCGCCCTTGTCCACCGCCTTGTCCACCGCCTTGCCTTCTGCCTTGCCCTTCCCCTGGTTCTCCTCCTGGTCCAGGCCCTCCATGGTCCACGCCAGGCGGAACAGCGGCTTGTGCATCAGCAGCGGATGGGGCAGGTAGAGTTCCTTGCCGCGCAACTGGAAGCGCGCCGAGCCGAAGCCGACCGCCCAGGCGTCGCGCCCCTTGGGGCGCAGCACGCCTTCATTGCAGTGCAGGAGCAGCGCGGCATCGTAGAAATACAAGCCCGCCACCAGGGCCATCAAGCCGATCTCCGCCTGCAGCATCACTCCTTGTTGCGCGAGAACATCGACTTCAGGCCAGCGATCGCGGCCACGGCGACGCCGGCGATGATCTTCCACCCGGCGGCGAGAAAACCGGCGATCGCGGCCCAGAAGCCCTTCTTGGTGGCGACCGCCGCCGCGCCGCCGAGGATCAGCGCGCCCAGGCCGTAGGCGGCGAGCTTGTCGCCTTCCTTGTACTCGG
>Ga0307511_10000378_pt1 | contig 47515 bp, 37 predicted proteins | sample 13_EM_MG_FD_200266 | JGI IMG/M metagenome (GOLD analysis project Ga0307511, IMG submission 200266) | Populus trichocarpa ectomycorrhiza microbial communities from riparian zone in the Pacific Northwest, United States - 13_EM | ecosystem: Host-associated > Plants > Roots > Unclassified | place... | reverse complement strand
CCCCGGCGGCGAGCGCGGCGGCCGCCGGGCCGCCCGGCGTGATCACGCTGGCAGAGGGGGACGGCACCAGCGGCCGGGCGGCCTTGTCTCATCCCTTGCCCGCGGCGAGAGCGCGCTGCTCCGCCTTGCCGGAGCCCCAGGTCAGCACCGCGGCGGCCAGCACGAGCACCGCCCCCATCACCGGGATCGACGTCTCGGAGTGGAAGAGGTCCAGCCCGGCCGCGCCGATCACACCGGACAGCGAGATCGCCAGATACAGCACGGCCGCGTTCAGGGACACCGCCAGCGCGCCCGCGCTCGGCGGGGACAGCGCGATCACCCGGTGCTGCTGCGGCGCGGTCACCGACCACGAGGCCAGGCCGGACACGGCGATCACCGGGATGGCGACGGCGAAGTCGGCGCGGAACGGCAGCATCACCAGGAACACCACCGTCAGCACGAGCGTGGCGGCGACCACCACCCGCCTCGGGCCGTACCGGTCGGCCAGCCTGCCGGCGAGCAGGTTGCCCGCAGTGCCGGCGAGGCCGTAGGCGAGCAGCAGCAGCGCCACCCGGTTGTCGTCGCCGCCGAGCGAGGGCGCGAACACCGAGCTGACGTAGGTCAGCGGCAGGTAGATGCCGATGAACGCCAGCAGCGTGCCGGCGAGCACCCGTACCACGTTGGGATTGGTCAGCGGCGCGAACCGCTGCCGCAGGCCAGCCGCCTGCGGCAGCCGCACGGACGGCAGGCGCAGGCCGAGGATCACCGCCGCGACCAGGCCGAGGGCCGAGATCGCCCACATCGTCGACTGCCAGCCCCAGGTGTTGCCGATCGCCGTGCCCAGTGGCGCGCCCAGCACCAGCGAGGACGTCAGGCCGACGGTCACGACGGAGATGGCCCGGCCACGGTGTTCCGCGCCGGCGAGCGACGCCGCCGTCGCGCCGGCGTTGGGTGTGAACATCGCCGCGCCGGCCGCCGCGAGCACACGGGCCGCGAGGACCAGGGGATAGGTGGGCATCAGGGCGGTCGCCACGTTGCCGGCCGCGAACACCAGCAGCGCCGTGATCAGCACCGTGCGGCGGGACCAGCCGCCGGTCAGCGCGACCAGCACCGGCGACAGCACCGCGTAGGCGAAGGAGAACACGCTGACCAGCTGGCCGGCCGCGGCGATGCTGACCGACAGGTCGTGGCTGATGGCAGGCAGCAGACCGGCGATGACAAACGCGTCCGTGCCGACTACGAAGGTGCCGAAGGCGAGCATGGCTACCTGCGGCAACCAGCTGTTCTCCGTTCGGACCTGGGCAGACTGGGTCATTGCCTACCTTCCGGGGTGGGGATACGCCTGAACCAGTCAAGCCGGATCGGCGCCGGAAGGGAAAGACGGATCGGGCCGTGATTGATAGCCTGGTGCTATGGATGACCTGGAGGTGCGCCAGCTTCGCTACTTCGTGGCGGTCGCCGAGGAGTTGCACTTCGGGCGGGCCGCCGAGCGGCTCGGCGTCGCGCAGCCCTCACTGTCCCGGGCGTTGGGGGAACTCGAACGCCAGCTCGGCGTGAAGCTGGTCGACCGGACCACCCGGCACGTCGCCCTGACCTCGGCCGGGACAGTCCTGTTGGAGGACGCCCGGACCGCGCTCGACGCCGTTTCCGCTGCGGGCCGGCGGGTTCGCAACGCCGGGTTGACGCGGCCTCGGCTGCGGTTGGCATTGAAGGCCGATCACGATTCGGGGCTGCTGCCCCAGATCCTGGCATCGTACGAGCGTGAGGACTCCTCGCTTCCATTTGAGCTCGTGCTTGGAGCCCGTGGCGAGCAGGCCCCGGCGCTCCGCGACGGCCGCGCCGATGTGGCGTTGATCCTCGGGCCGTTCGACACTCGCCGGCTGGATCACGAAGCCCTGCTCAGCGAGCCGCGTCTGGCGGCCGTCGCCGCCGGGGATCCCTTGGCCGACAAGCTTTCTCTCAGGCTGGCGGACTTCGACTCTCGGGTGCTGCCGGACGGATCCCTTGCCGCGGAGGACCGTTCGTCACGGCCCTTCAACGCCGTGCCCCTGGGGCCGGTGGAGCCGGCTCCTGGCCTTGCCCCGGCCCAGCGCCCCCGTGACCTCACCCAGATCCTGAACCTGGTCGAGCTCGGCAGCATCGTGTCCTTCCTGCCGCTGTCCATCACGCGGCGGTACCTGCGGCCCGGCATCGTCTACCTGCCGGTCCAGGACCTGGTCCCGGTCACGCTCGCCGTGGTCTGGCCCGCCGAGGCGCGATCCCGCGCCGCCGCCGCTTTCGTGCGCGCCGCCATCACCGTTGCGGCCGCCGCGCAGCAGGACGTGTTGACCACGTTGCGGCTCAAGGACGTCTCCTGAAATGCCTGTGGGGCTCGTAAAGTCATGACCGCAGGTGGCAGCTTGGGCGAACAGTCGCTCGGCGGCAGCGGGGATGATCGTCTCGCTGCTGTGACGGGCAACTCGTGCGCTCTTGGACCGAGTTCAGGCAGTGGTCGCCGCCGGCGGCTCCGGGACCACGCTCGCCGCGCTCTCCCGCGGCCTTGCCACTGGCGTTCCTGCCTGTGCGGGCGGTAGTGCCGAGTATGCGGACGCGCCGGCCAGCGTGGTGGATAGCGGTGAGGATGTACTGGCGCTGCCCGGTGAGCGTGACAGTTTCGATGAAGTCCATCGCCAGGATCGCCTCGGCCTGCGAGCGCAGGACGAGCCGGCGGATCGAAGTGACCGTGCGCGGACGCCCGGGCCTCGGTGCATGCTCGTGCGGGCGTGGCGGGTTTTCACCAGGTTGCGATGCCACCGCAGCACTGTGTCTGGGCTGACCAGCAGCTGGAGCCGGCGCAACGTCGCGCGCGACAGCGGCACGCGCAGGGCCGCGAGCAACGCCCTGTCCTCGGGTCTCAGTCGTGGCCGCCGATTGCCGAGTTGTCTGTGCAAGACCGTGAGTTGATGGCGTAACGCAAGGATCTCGACGTCCTTCTCATGGTCGGCCATGCGCAATAGCCGCAGCGCGGCGAAGGCGTGGGTGACGGCGAGGTAGGTGAAGCGGACCAGCACGAGCCGCGATCAGGCCGGACGGTGACCGGTCATACTCCGATGCCTGCTGACCTGCACGGACGTATTTCTCGGCACGGACAGCGCCCGCCAGCCGACCTGGACACTCGGTCGCGGGGAAAGCGAATGCGGCCAACGACTCGGCACGGCCTGCGGTCGTAGTCCTCGCAGTGATCGGCGTCAGTCGGAGTCGCCCTTCTTGCCGCTGGCGCATTTCGTGGGCTGGGCCCGCAGGCAGACCTTGCTGCCGCTCACGCTCAGGCCTGCGTCGTCGAAGGCGGTGACCCAGTCGCCGGCGATGGCCCGCTGGGCGGTGTCGAGCGTGATCAGGCCCGAGCAGACGGCCTCGCTGAGCTTGTTCTCCACTGCGTCCTTCGGGTTGGGGATCTTGCCGGGCTCCACCCAGAGGTTGCGCGGATCATCAGGCGCGCCACCGAGTTCCAGGGACACCAGGTGGTCGTACTCGCCGGTCTCGCCGGTCGGCAGGCTGTAGGAGCGGGCAGACGCCGCCTTCATCTTGTCGGTCTTCGACGTCGGCGGGCGAACGGTCTTGGTCCAGCCGCTGCGACAGATCGTGTCGCCGATGTTGGCCTGCGTGACATCGGGGTTGACGGCGCCGGGCGTGCACTTGGGATCCGGTAAGGACTGCCCGTCGCGGCTGCCGATGGCGCAGGTGCCAGCGGCGGGCATCGGCGCGTTCGGGTCGTCGGCCGCCAACGGGCCGCCCGCGGGCGACGACCCGGACGCCGACGACGGCGTGTCCGGCGGCCCGACGGGCAGGTGCGAACATCCGGTGAGCGTGAGCAAACCCACCACAACAACGATTACCCGCTTCATGACGTCAGGCTATGACACCGAAGGTCAATAAAGCGGGTCCTCCGACGATCGGTCCAGTACGTGTCGCGCGCGTAGGCCGGTCTCGTGGATCTTCTCGACCGTGACGCCGAGCTTCTCCAACGCGGCGGCCCCGATCCCCTCGATCACTAATGCCGATGAGCGAATGAGGCGTCCTTAGCTGCAAGTCGACCTCAAGAATCACGATGCTGACGACTCGGTCGGTTGGTCGGAAAGCTGGCTCTGCTGGGTGCATCGGCGCAGCGGCTCCGAGGACAAGGCGATCACTCCCGCAGTCATCCGCGAGATCTTGGATGCGGCGCTGGCCCGCACCAGCTTGACCGACCCCGCCACCGGCGAGCCGTTGCGGTTCATACTGCATGACTCATCGAGCGCGGCGCGGCCGAGGGTGTCTTCCCGCACGCTCGGCGCGCCTCGCCTCGTACTCCATTCTGGGCATGGGCATGGGCATGAACTGGTTCCACGGCGTCGGCCAGTTCTCGGTCGACCAACTCGCCTACCAGTACGGCGACCTGGCCCTCCGGCTCGTCGGCGGCTTCGTGATGCCGCCGCGCGGGGAGAAGGTCAGCTCACGGGATCAGGACCAGTCGGCCGCGTAGTCCGCCGGCCTCCAGCCGCTGGTGTGCCCGCGCTGCGTCCGCCAACGGGTAGGTTTCGGCGACCCGCAGGGTCAGCTTTCCCGATGCGGCCAGGGCGGACAGCCCGGCGAGTGCGGCGCCGTCGGCATGGCTGCTTATGGGTAGCACGCGGATGCCGCGATACGGGATGGGACCGGCTCCGCGGAACGCGGCGACCACGCCGCCGCCTCGGACGGCGTCGAGGGTGGGGTATCCGAGGGCCGCCGCGTCGAAGGCTGCGTCGACTCCGCCGGGGATCAGGTGTTGGACGGCGGTTGCCAGGTCGGCTGAGCGTGGGACGAACTCGATGGCGCCGAGCTGCCTGGCGAGCTTCTCGTCGTCGTCGCCGGCCGCGGCGATCACCCGCAGGCCGCGCATGGCCGCGAGTTCCACGCCGAGCCCGCCGAGCCCGCCGGCCGCGCCGGTCACCAGAATCGTCTGCCCCGCGGTCAAGCCGAGCTGGTCGAGGGCTTGAACGGCGGTCAGGCCGTTGAGCGGGAGTGTGGATGCGGCGGCGTTGTCGACGCCCGGCGGGGCCGGGGCCACGTCGGCTGCGTCCAGCACGACCTGCTCGGCGTAGGTACCGAGGGGCTGGTCGAATCGGTCCCGTAGCCCGATGACGCGTTCGCCGGGGCGGAGAGAGGTGACCCCCGGTCCGACAGCATCGACGGTGCCAGCCGCGGCCCGGCCGATGCCGACGTACTCCCGGTCTCGGATCACGCCCGGCATGGAAACGTTGATCAGGCCGCGCCTCACCGCGATGTCGACCGGGTTGACCGAGGCGGCCTCGACGTGGATCCGCACTTGTCCCAGGCCTGGTTCGGGGACTGGGACGTCGATGAGCTCCAGCGCTTCCGGCGCACCGTACTCACGCACTACTACCGCACGCATTGTCTGCTCCTTTGAGTGTCCGTCCACAAGCGACGCACAGGTGTGACGGGCGGCAGGGGGGACTTGCCGCCTGGGCGAGTGGCCCCCGCCGGCATGCGGACCGACTGGAGTCGCGCAGCCCGATGGAGGTGAGCTTCTTGCCCGCGCTCACCAAGCACGGCGGCGTCCGCGCGGTCGAAGGTCGGTGAGTGCGGTTGGATCGTCATGATTTCCTTGTCTGCGTTGGTAGACAGCGCCGGCCGATGAGGTCAGTGTTCGAGCGTGTCGGCGAGCAGGGTGGCCATGGCGGCGTCGTCGAGTCGGGACGCGTCCCAGGCGGCGGTGAACCGGGTGATGAGGCCGGCCCCGTCGAGTTCGACCGCGACGATCCCGTGACTGCCGGAGAATCCGTTGCCGATCCACTCGTAGCCACCGCCCCGGCTGCTGCCGAGGGTGCGGCGCACGGTGGCGCCGACGCCGTAGGGCAGGCGGGTGTGAGCCCGGCCGACGTAGTCGTCGATGGCCAAGGCGCCGGCGAACTCGGTGTGCAGCGCGAGGTCCTCGAAGAGTGCGTCCGCGGTGAACAGTCCGGAGGTGTCGCCGGCGGCGAGGGCGGCGCGTAAGCGGCCGAGTACCTGACGCAGGGCCGGCGAGGAGCATTCGGCGATGTGTTCCTCGCCGTAGGTGGTCGGGAATTGTGCGTCGGGGGTGCGCAGCGCGTTGACGGCGCCGATGCCGAAGTGACGCCCGTCCCAGTAGTCGACCTCGCGCACGATGCGGCCGTTGTTGAAGTCGACGGCGGCGATCGCCCGGATCTCGTGGCCGAAGAGCTCGGGCGAGTCGGTGAACTCGACGATCGCGCTGTTCTCGTCTCCGATGATCCGGGTGGCGTAGGAACGCGCGGTGTCGGGCCATGTCGGCATGTACTGCGCGAAGATCGCCTTCAGGGCCGCCCAGCTCGGCACGTACCAGCCCAGGACGGCGTCCGTGTAGTACAGAGGATTCTGGGAGAAGTGCGACATGAAACCGTCGACGTCGCGGGCGGTCTTGTCGCGGAACAGGCTGTTGACCCGCTGCGCCAGCAGGGGCGTCGCGTGTGTGACGTCCTGCGGCGGATCCGGGAGGGGGACGGGCGGCGTTCTCGGGATCGAGGCAAGGGCCGGGGTCGTGCCGGCCAGGACCGTGGCGGCGGCGATCGCCCCCGCTCCTCCCAGGCTCCCGAGGACGACGGCACGACGGGTGAGCTGACGCACGGTAGCTCCTTCATTCGATTTCAACGTTGTCCGACCGACGACGAGGCGCGGTTCGCCGCGAGACGAGTCAGCACGAGCGGGATATGGCTTGGCGCGTGGCGCGCACCAGGGAGCATCGGCGGACCAGACCTGGTCCCACCTGCACTGGAAGATCGAGTGTCACTTGACTGAGCAACTCAACCGTAGACCCGGATGACTTTCTCAGTCAAGTGATCGCGGCCGGGTGTGACTTTCCCAGTCATGTAAGTTGGGGTCATGACAGCATCCGGTCCCGAGCCGCGCTGGCTCGCCGAGGACGACCTTGAGACCTGGGTCGCCCTCGCTAGCATGCTGATCTGGCTGCCGACCGCACTCGACAACCAGCTGCAACGCGACTCCGGCCTGAGCCACTTCGAGTACGGCATCCTCGCCGCGCTGTCGGGAGCCGACGAGGGGACGCTTCGGATGAGCGAGCTGGCGATCTATGCCAACGGCTCGCTGTCGCGCCTGTCGCGTGCGGTCGCGCGACTGGAACGCCGCGACTGGGTGACACGCACCCCGGACCCGGCCGACGGCCGCTACACCCTGGCCGTCCTGACCGACCAAGGCAGGGCGGTTGTCGTCGACGCGGCGCCGGGACACGTCGAGATCGTCAACCGACTCGTCTTCGATGCGCTCACCGCCGCCCAGGCCCGACAGCTGCGGACTATCGCGGGCCGCATCCTGAACGCCATCGACTCCGACGGCGGCATGACACCGCAGCCGCATCCCTGACTCGACCTCGGTCGGGGCGACATTGCTCACGCTCGCTGGCTGCGGGTAGCAGACTTGCTGGGGCGGATCTTCAACGGGCGCCGGGGACAGGCCATGGAGCTGGAGGACCGCCAGGTGTTCCTGATGTGGGACTCGGTCGCCCGGGAGCACTTGGCGGACGCGGTCGCCGCCACGCTGGAGGTCGATTTCGACGTGTTGCCGAAGAACACGGTTCTGGAGTTCGACGCGACCGACCGTCGGTGGAACAAGCGCGTTTCATGTCTAATGACGGTAGCCTGATCTGCCGCCTGTCACGGCGTCCAGTTGAACCAACGATTCGCTAGGCCGGCTTGTCGGCGATCGCCGCTGGCACTCGCGGACAGTCGTCAGCGCGCGGGTTCGCGCAGGTCCACGATCCTGGCCGGGATGTCGGTGTTCTCGCTGACGTGGTAGCTGGCGCACACCCGATGGTAGCCGTCGGCGATGTGCAGCGGCATGCCGCTGGCCAGGTCGCCACGCACGATCAGCACCGGCGACAGCTCCTTGCCTTTCTTGATCTTCGCGAGATCGGCCGCGACGTGCGGGTTGTCGGGCGGCAGCAGACTCAGTCCGGCCGCCCGCAGCAGGTCCTTGGCCTTGTAGGTCTGGATCTGCGCGACTCGCAGCCGTCCGACGAGGTTGGTGACCAGGTCGGCCCGGGCGAGCAACGACAGGTACGACTCGGCCGCGGGGTAGTCGTGCTCCTCGGGCTCGTGCATCCACGCCACCGTTTCCATGACGAATCCCTTCCGTCGCCGGTCAGTGATCGGGCAGCTCGCCGTGCCGCACCGCGTCCAACACCTCGCCCGCGGTGTCGAAATAGGCGTCCTGCCCGACCGTAGCGCTGAAGCCGTAGAGGTCGAGTTGCTCGCGCACCTGATCGATCACGCTGGACAGCAGCAGCCGAGTCCCGCCGTCCCGCAGCCGCGTCGCGATCTGGCTCAGCACGGCCGACGCGGTGTAGTCGACGTCGCCGATGGCGGCGGCGTCCAGGCACAGCCAGCGGACGCGGGTCTTCTGTCCACAGAGGACGGTGACGTCCTCGGCCAGCCTGGACGCGTTGGCGAAGTACAGGCCCGCGCCGAACCGGTAGACCACCAGTCCGGGCGCGGCCATCGTGCCGGCGGCCACCGGCTCGGATCGCCAGTGGCCGGCTGCGGACTTCACCAGCACGCTACTGCGAGGCTCGTAGCTGTGGCGCAGATGGTCCACGACGGACACCACCACCGCCAGCAGGATGCCCTGCTCCACACCGAGGAAGACAACCGCCGCCGTGGTCAGCGCCGCCACCGCGAATTCCGCCCTGCGCACCCGGAAGATCCGCCGCAGGCCGGCGATGTCGACCAGTTCGACGCCGATCAGGAACACCACCGTCGCCAGCGCGGCCAGCGGCAGGGAGGACAGCGGCCCGGTCAGGACGAGCAGCACGACCAGCACCGTCACGCCGCACCACAGCTGCGCCAGCTGGGTGCGCCCGCCGGCGCCGTCCATGATCTGGGACTTGGTCGGGCTGCCGTTGACCAGGAACGTGCCGGTGAACGCGGCCGTGACGTTCGCCGCGCCGAGACCGACCAGATCGTCATCCTCGTTCACGGTCTCGTCGTACCTGGCCGCGTACGCCCTCGACGTCGCCGAGCTCTGCGCCAGGATCACCACACAGGCCGAACCCGCCACCGCCAGCATGCCGGTGAGGTCCCGCGGTGCGAAGGAGGGCAGGGCCAGCTGCGGCACACCGCCGGGCACCGCGCCGAGCACGGCTACGCCGAATCGGTCGAGGTGCGCGGTCGCGCTCACGATGATCGCGCCGACGACACCGAGCAGGGCGCCGGGAAGCCGCTTGGTCACCCGTCGGGCGCCGAGCACGACGGCCGCCAGCGCCAGGCAGACCAGCAGGTCGGCCACGCGCAGGTGGGGCAGCGCGACCGCGACACCGACCAGCCTGTCGATGGTGCCCGTCCCGGTGACGTGCAGGCCGAGCATCGTGTCGAGCTGTCCGACGGCGACCTGGATGCCCACACCGGTCAGGAATCCGACCAGCACGGTGCGGGACAGGAAGTTGGCCAGGAATCCGAGCCGGACCAGCCGGGCGACCAGCAGCAACGCCCCGGCCAGCAGGGCCGCCGTGCCGGCGAGCTGGACGTAGCGGGGCGATCCGGGCGTCGCCACGCCGACCAGCCCGGCGGCCAGGATCGCCGCCGTCGCCGAGTCCGCGCCGACCACAAGGTGCCGCGACGAGCCGAACAGCGCGAACACGGCCAGTGGCAGCAGCATGGTGTACAGGCCGGTCACCACCGGCATGCCGGCGATCGTGGCGTAGCCGAGCGACTCCGGCACGGCCACCGCGGCCAGGGTGATCCCGGCGACGGTCTCGGGGACCATCAGCTCGCGGCGTATCGGCAGCAGTCCCTGGAACGGCCTCACCGTGACGTGTCCTTCGTGTTGGCGCGTCCGAGGAGTCTGGCACGAACCGCGGCGTCCGGCGCGATCGGCGCGGTCAGCGAGCACGGCGTCCGCTGGGTTTGACGTTCTGGTTGAGGTGGAAGGTGTTGTCCGGGTCGTAGCGGTCCTTCAGCGCGGTGAGCCTGGCCAGCTTGTCGGGCCTGAAGGCGCGGCGCAGCCCGGCCTGGCCTTCGTCGGTGAGCGTGTTGACGTAGGCGCCGCTGGCGAACGGGTCGAGCGATGCGGCGCACCTGCGTGCGGCCGTGATCCGGGCGGTGTCCTGCGTGTGGTCGGTCCAGCGGGCCGCGGCGACGTACTCGAATCGGGCGTCGCGGTGGCTGAACGCGCTGGCCGTGTCGGAAACGTCGGCGATGGCGCCGCCGTAGGCCTGCAACGAGAACGCGGGCAGCGACTCGCCGTCGCCATCGGGTGTTCCGCGCAGGACCATGGCCTGGATCGCGTCATCGCCAAGATGGGTGAAGTAGTGTCCCTTCCAGTACCTGCGTAGCGAGTGTCCCTGCGGGCTGTCCTCGCGAGTCTGCAGGCGCAGGTAGCTCATCTCCTCGACGTGCGTGGACGCCGGTGTTCCCAGTTGTCGCAGTGAGGGCAGCAGTCGGCGGCCGACTTCCGGATCACCGACCCACACGAAGCCGACGGTGAGCTCCGTGCCCATGGACGCGGTGAACGTCGCCGGCCGGGGCGCGTCGGCGCTGAGATCACGCCACCGCGCCAGCACCTCCGCCGCGTCCTTGGCGGGGAAGGTGTACTCGGCGACCAGGGATCGGGTGCCCACTGAGTGCAGGCGGAACTCGAACTCGGTCACCACCCCGAAGTTGCCGCCACCGCCACGCAGCCCCCAGTACAAGTCGGGGTTCTCGGTGGCGCTGGCGCGCACGAGATCGCCGTTCGCGGTGATCACGCGGTAGGAGACGACGTTGTCGCAGGCGAGCCCGTGCTGGCGGGCGAGCCAGCCCATGCCGCCGCCGAGGGTGAGGCCGCCGACGCCGGTGTGTGACACGTTGCCGGCCGTGGTGGCCAGGCCATACCGTTGCGCGGCTTGGTCAAGCCGGCCGAGCAGGGCCCCGCCCTGGACCGTCGCGCGCCGCCGTGACGGATCGACGTGGACCGCGTTCATCGGGGACAGGTCGATCATCAGGCCGCCGTCGGGGACGGCAAGGCCGACGATGCTGTGGCCGCCGCAACGCACTCCGATCTCGAGGCCGTGCTCGCGCGCATAGCGCACAGCGGTGGCGACGTCGGCGGAGTTGGCGCACTGGATGATCATCTGGGGGCATCGGTCCACCATGGCGTTCCAGACTGACCTCGCCTGGGTGTAGCCCGCGCTGGTCGGGTGCAGGACCCGTCCCGCGATGGAGGACAGCGAGCGTTCGGCCATTGCGGTCATGGTCGGCTCACCGGCCGGTCTCGGTGCTGGCGAACCGGTAGGTCAGCACGACGATGCCGCTGGCGAGCGGCTGTGAGCCGACGAGGTCGAACGCCGCGAGCGGGCACTGGCGGAACAGCAGGTCGTCCGGGCCGCCGTGCCCGACGAAGAAGGGGTGGATCCAGAGCCTCAGCTCGTCCAGCAGCCCGTTGGCCATCAGGGCGTAGGAGAGCTCGCCGAAGCCGTACTGCACGATGTCCTGGCCGGGCAGTGCCTTGAGCGCGGTGATCGCGGCGATCGGGTCGGCGTCGATCACGGTGGTGTTGGCCCACTCCGGGTCGCGCAGCGTGGACGACACGACGTACTTCCGCATGGCGTTGATCCGGTCGCTGTACGGGTCGCCGGACATGGTTGGCCACACCGGGGCGAACGCCTCGTAGGTGCGGCGGCCCATCAGCACGGCGTCGCAGGCCAGCAGCAGGTCTGTCTGCAGCGCGCGGCCGGCGCCGTCGTCGGAGTGCTTGCCGGACGGCCAGTCCTGCGGGTTCTCGATGACGCCGTCGAGGGTGACGTAGGTCGAGTTGATGATCCTTCGCATGTCGGGTCCGATCTCCGGTGGTCTGGTGCGCACCATCGTGACAAGCGATCGGTCCAGGATTAAGGTCCAATTCCGTGGTCGAAACCAGGACCGATTCCGTCGCGGTCGAGCTACTGGTCGAGCTCGACCGGGGCCAGGGGATCCCGCTGCACCGTCAGCTGGCGGCCGAGATCCGCGACCGGATCCGGGTGGGGAGCCTGCGCTCCGGGGCCGTGCTGCCCGCCACCCGCGCGCTGGCCGCCGACCTGGGGCTGTCACGAGGGGTTGTCGTCGAGGCGTACACCCAGTTGGTCGCCGAGGGCTACCTGGTCAGCCGGGTCGGCGGGTACACCCAGGTCGCCCACGACGGCGGCCCCGCCGCCCCGAGCCAGGCGGCTTCGCTCGACAGCGGCCCGGCGTTGACGGTCGACTTCCGCTATGGCCGCCCGGACGTCTCGCAGTTCCCGAGGGCGGCGTGGCTGCGGTCGCTGCGCCGCGTTCTCAACGAAGTGCCCAGTGACCGGCTCACCTACCTGGACGGCCGCGGTGCTCCGGAACTGCGCCAGGCCCTGGCCGACTACCTCAACCGGGCCCGTGGCACCGCGGCGAGGCCGGGGAACGTCGTCATCAGCAGCGGGTTCGCCCAGGGCATCAGGCTGGTGGCCCAGGTGCTCGTCGCCAACGGGGTCCGCCGACTGGCCGTCGAGGACCCTTCCAGTGACGACGACGTCCGAGCGATCGCGCCCGCTGTGGGGCTCGATGTCGTCGGCGTTCCGGTCGGACCGGACGGGATCAGCATCGAGGCGCTGCGGCGATCGGGGGCCGACGCGGTGCTCGTCACGGCCTCGCACCAGTTCCCGACCGGCGCCGTGCTGTCGCCCGCGGCCAGGAAGGCTCTGGTCGACTGGGCGGCGCGCAGTGGCGGGCTGATCATCGAGGACGACTACGACGCCGAGTACCGCTACGACCGCGAGCCGATCGGCGCTATCCACGGACTCGCGCCCGAACAGGTCGTCTACGCCGGAACGGTCAGCAAGACGCTCGCCCCCGGCCTTCGTCTCGGCTGGCTCGTCCTGCCGGCCCGTCTCGTCGCCGAGGTCGCGACGGCCAAGCTCATGGACGATCGCGGTTCGCCGGTGATCGAGCAGCTGGCCTTCGCCGACTTCGTCGCCACGGGCGAGTTCGACCGGCACCTGCGCCGGATGCGCCCGCGGTACCGGCGTCGCCGCGATGTCCTGCTCTCGGCGCTGCGCGACCAGCTGCCCGAGTTGGAGCCGACCGGGATCTCCGCCGGGCTGCACGTGGTCACCTGGTTGCCCGAGGACCTGGACGAGTCCGCCACGGTGGCCGCCGCCGCGTCCCGCGGGCTCGGCGTGTACGGCTTGAGCCCTTATCGCATGTCGACCGGCCGACCCGGTCTGTTGTTCGGCTACGGCGCGCTCAGTGAACGTGCCATAGCCGACGGCGTCGCGCTGCTTGCCGCCACGGTGGCCGACCTGCGACGCGGCTGACGCTTCGCCCACGCCATGGTTGTCACTGCGCCGGCGGTGTGAACCCGCTGGTGCGAACCGAACTGACGGGTAACCTGATCGCCCACCAACCAGGATTGGACGGTCCGATGAGCCGACGACTCCGGTGGGCCGTCGTGCCCGTCGCCCTGGCGCTGGCCGCGGTCTTCGCTCCCGCACTCGCACCCAGCGCGGCGGCGGCCACGGGGAGCGTGACCGACGGGAACGCGCGGTTCACGGTCGAGTCGCCGACGCTGATCCGGGTCGAGTACGCCGGCGACGGCGGCTTCGAGGACCGGCCCACGTTCAACGCGGTCAACCGGTCGATGCCGACGCCGCCGTACACGACGTCGGTGGCCAACGGCTACCGGATCATCCAGACCGCCGCCGTGACGCTGCGGTACTTGGAGAACTCGGGACCGTTCGGCCCGGGAAACCTCAGCGTCGACCTGACCGCCGGGTCGCAGGCCGTCACGGCCCATCCGAGCTTCCCGGGCACCTGCGCCTTCGGCGCCGGCTGCGAAGCCGAGGGGCTCGCGCTGTCCGGCAGCGCCGCCATCGCCAGCGACCACAGCGGATACACCGGCAGCGGGTTCGTCGCCGGCTTCACCGGCGTGGGCGCCAAGATCGGCTGGCAGGAATCGGGAGCGCCGGCGGCCGGTCAGTACGCCGTGCAGCTCCGCTACGCCAACGCGACCGGCGGCGACGGCAAGAACGAGACCCGCACCGTCACCCTGACCAGCGGCGGCAGCACACAGCAGGTGAGCCTCCCGGTGACGGCCAACTGGGACACGTGGTCGGTCGCCAGCGCCACGGTGACCCTGCCCGCCGGCGGCGCGCCGATGTCGATTTCCTGCGGCAGCAACGACACCTGCAACGCCAACATCGATTCCGTCGCGGTGACGCCGGTCGGCGCGACGTATCCGACGCCGGTGTCCACTCCGGACAACAACCTCGGCGGCTATCGGCGCGGCCTGGACGGCCAGGGCGGGCCGGCCGCGATGGCCGACGGCGTGCTCTCCCGCGACGGCTGGTATCTCCTGGACGACACGCAGTCGGCGATCCTGAACACCGACGGCACCGTCACGTCGAGGCCGTCCCACAGCGGGCAGCCGTACCAGGACGGCTACTTCTTCGGCTACGGACACAACTACAAGCAGGGCCTCAAGGACCTCCACGACCTGACCGGGCCGTCGCCGCTGCTGCCGCGCGAGGCGTTCGGGGTCTGGTACAGCCGGTACTACCCGTACAGCGCGTCCGACTACCAGAACACGCTGATCCCGGCGTTCCGCGCCAATCGGACGCCGATCGACAGCCTGGTCGCGGACACCGACTGGAAGGCGCCGAACGCCTGGGACGGCTGGGAGTTCAACTCCAGCCTGTTCCCCGATCCGAAGGCGTTCTTCGGCTGGGCGGCGGCGCAGGACCTGCAGACGTCGCTGAACATCCACCCGAGCATCGCGCCCGGCGACCCCCAGTACGCCGCCACCGTCGCGACCGCCGGCACGCTGGCCGACAGCAGCTGCTACAGCATCGGCGACTGCAAGATCTTCAACTTCCTGGATCCGGCGCAGCTCAAGGCGTACTTCAACCTACACAGCTCGCTGGAGCAGAACGGCCAGCCGGTCTGGTGGCTGGACCAGTCCAACGGCGAGGGCGGCACGCCGGTCAACGCCGGGGTTACCCCGGACAGCTGGATCAACGCGCAGTACAAGGCGCACGCGGACGCGGTCGGCGGACGCGGGTACGTGCTGGGCCGGATCGGCGGCAACGGCAACGACTACTCGGTGTTCACGCCGCCACCGACCGGCGCGTGGGCCGATCACCGCTCGGCCGTGCACTTCACCGGCGACACGTCGCCGACGTGGGCGATGCTGGCGTTCGAGGCCCAGTTCACCGCCCGTGAGGGCAGCGGGATCGGCGAACCCTATGTGTCCCACGACATCGGCGGCTTCTACCAGAACTCCGCGAACGCCTCGAACGGCCACGACAACGAGGACCTGTACGCCCGCTGGGTGCAGCTCGGCACGTTCCAGCCGATCCTGCGGCTGCATTCCGACCACGGCGACCGGCTGCCGTGGAACTACAGCGCGGCGACCGCCGCGGCGACCGAGAAGTTCCTGCGGCTGCGGGAATCCCTCGTGCCGTACACGTACACGCTGGCCCGCCAGGCGGTGGACACCGGCCTGCCGATCGTGCGCGGCCTGTACCTGAACTACCCCGAGTACAACGAGGCGTACAGCTACGCGGGGGAGTACACCTACGGCGACGACGTGCTGGTCGCTCCGGTCAGCACGCCCGGCACCGGTGCTGTGAGCTCCACCGTCTGGTTCCCGCCGGGCAACTGGACGGACTACTTCACCGGTCGCACCTACACCGGTCCGGGCACCGCCCAGGTCACCACGACGCTGGACACGATGCCGGTGTTCCTGCGTTCCGGCGGGATCATGACGACTCGCGGCGACTACGTCGACTCCGCCAACCAGAGCCCGATGAACCAGGTGAGCGTGGACGTGGCGGCCGGCGGCGACGGATCCTTCTCCCTCTACGAGGACTCCGGCCAGGGCAGCGGCTACCAGTCCGGGCAGTCGGCCACGACGCCGATCGCCTACTCGGACGGCTCGCACACCCTGACCGTCGGCGCGCGGCAGGGCTCGTATCCGGGCGCGGTCGCCAACCGGACGTGGACCGTCAAGATCCACAATCTGTACGCGGCCCCGTCGAAGGTCACTGTCAACGGATCCACCGTGTCCGCGAGCTACGACGCCGGCAGCCGAACCGCCACCGTGCAGACCGGTTCGCTGCCGACCTCGGCTCCGGTGGCAATCACGTACGCGCCGGGCACACCCACCGGGCCGATCACCTCCGCGCTGGCCGGCAAGTGCGTCGACGTGAACAACGCGGGCACGGCCAACGGCACCGCGGTGCAGTTGTGGGACTGCAACGGCACCAGTGCGCAGCAGTGGACCGTCGCCGCGAACGGCACCCTGCAGGCGCTCGGCAAGTGCCTGGACGTCAGCGGTGGGGCAACGGCCAACGGCACGGTGGCGCAGTTGTGGGACTGCAACGGATCCGGGGCCCAACAATGGCAGCAGGGCGGCAACAACGCCTTGGTCAACCCGCAGTCGGGGCGGTGCCTGGACGACCCCGACGCGCTCACTACCAACGGAACGCAGCTACAGATCTACGACTGCAACGCGACCAACGCCCAGCAGTGGACCGTGCCCTGACCCGCACCTGGGTACGGGTCAGGGCGATATGTGGGTCAGTGCGCGGCAGTCGTCACGTCCCGGTCGACGGTGAGCCGGTGGGCGCGGGCGGTCGCGAGGCCGTTGGCGAAGTTCTGGTCGACCTGGGCAGCTTCCTGGGCGTCCGGGATCGCGTTCTTGCAGGACGTTCCGGGTCCGTGCCCGGACATCACCTCGGTGCACGGCCCGGTGTAGTCGTCGGGCAGGCCGAGGTTGTGGCCGAACTCGTGGGCGATGATCCTGGTCGGGTCGAAGCCCTCGGCCACTTGCTGGGTGTCGATGTAGATGTCGCCGTGTCCGTGGCCGTCGGTCTGGGTGTAGGAGCCGCCGCCGCTGATCTCGTGCAGCGAGATGGTGGCGCTGCCGCCGGCGGCCAGCTGGACGTTGCTCACCACGCCGTTCCAGTTGGCCACGGCCTGGGTGGTCTCGGCCTGGTAGTCGGGGAGATCGCTGGCGTCGTAGTACAGGGTCACCGCGTTCGGCGCGGCATCCGCGGCGGGCGCGGTGACCAGTTGGGCGGTCGCGAGGGGCAGCAGCATCGCGGTGATGCCGAGAGCGAGGCGTCGCACTGTGAGTTCTCCTCCTTCGACGGTGTGACCGCCGAGCAGGTTGGCAGGGTGCGCCCAGCGTCGCAGTCGGCGGCGGATCCGCCTACGCGACCAAAGGAGGGGATGATTCACTTTTGACGACGATGCGCGGCCTGAACGGGCAAACCCGTCCAATTGCCCTGGCCATGGCCCCACCCGACCCGACGCCGGCACGGATCCGCAGAGTCGACTACGTCGTCTCCCGCTCGGCCTTGGTCCGGAATTCGTCGAGCACCGCCGCGCTGTCGCGATACGGCCGTCCGGCGAGGCGGCCGATCAGCCGCCACATCTCGCGTTCCTTGGCCAGAGAGTCCGGCATGGCGAGGCCCAGGGCTTCGGACAGCGGCTTGCGGCCGAGGTTGACCAGCGCCTGCACCGCGGCCGCCCAGTCGTCGGTGCCGGCGACGGCCATGCGGTACCAGACGTGGGTCAAGGCCAGCAGCACGGCGACAACGAGGTGTCCGTGCTGACCGTCTACATGGGGCATGACGAGGACTACGGGTGCCGGCGAGGTGGGCAACCACTACTTCGGGTGCAGGCCCAGGTCGCGCAGCCAGGCCAGCTGCACAGCGGGGTTGGAGCCGCAGCCGCCGCCGTGGTCCGCGAAGGGCCACACGGTCATGGTGCGATCGGTGCCCGCGTAGTTGTTGTACGCGGCGTAGACGGTGGAGGGCGGGCAGATCGGGTCCATCAGGCCGACGCTGAACAGCGCCGGCGCGGTCGCGAGGCGCGCGAAGTGCACACCGTCGAAATAGGACAGTGTGGCGAAGGCCGGCTCGACGTTGTGCCGGCTGTGCCAGCGCAGGTATCGGGCCAGCTCCACGTACGGCCCCTCGCCGGTGATCTCCACCGCATGGCGGAAGTGGCACAGGAACGGCACGTCCGGCATCACTGCCGCGACGCGGTCCGGCGACAGCCCCGCGACGGCCAGCGCGAGACCGCCGCCCTGGCTGCCGCCCGTGACGATCACCCGATCCGGGTCCAGACCGGGCAGTTCGGGGACCGCGTCCACGGCCCGGACGCAGTCGGTCATCAGGCGTCGGTAGTAGTAGTGGTCGGGGGAGTCGATGCCGCGGGTCATGAAGCCCTCGGCCCACTGTGTGCCGTCGCCCTCGCCGCGGTCGGGGGTGTCGTGCCCCTGCCCGCGGCTGTCGACGACGAGTTGGGCGTACCCAGCGGCCGACCAGAGCAGGTGGTCGGTCGGCAGCCCACGGCCGCCGCTGTAGCCGATGCACGTCAGGACAACGGGCAGGGGGCCGTCGGCGTCGCGTGGCCGTAGCAGCCAGGCCGCGACCGGTTCGCCGTTCCAGCCGGGGAAGCGCACGTCGTCCACCTCGACGGTGCGCAGCTGGTGCTGGTCGGTGACCCGGTCGGCCGTGACAGCCCCGGCGTGACCGCGGGCCTCGGTGAGGGTGCGGTCCCAGAAGGCGTCGAAATCGTCCGGCGCCGATACCTCGGGGCGGTATTGCACGAGTTCGTCCAGGGGAGCGTCGGTCAGGGGCATTCGAATCCTCAGCTGGCTGTGGTGAACCGGAAGGCGGCGAGCCGGAAGCCGCCGCGCAGGGTCAGTCGGAGGTTGTGCACGCCGGCCAGTGCGGCCGGAAGGCCAGTCCCCACGGTCGTCCATGCGTAGCGGCCGCTGGTGACCGGCACCGGGATCTCCGCCAGGAGGCGGTCGCCGGCATGGAACTCCAGGCAGGCCGGGCCCTCACCGTCCCGGCTGACCTCGGCCTCGACCCGGACCGCGCCGGACAGGTTGACGTTGTGGAACCACAGTGTGCCGGCTCCGGCGACCGCGTCACCGGTCTCGCGGGTGGCGTCGACGATGGTGATGTCCGCGTAGTCGTCGAAGTCGACGGCCAGGACACGACGATCCACGACGCTGCGAGGCACGGGAGCCGGGCCTGTCACCGCGAGCGGCGCGGTGAGCACGATGTTCTCGGCGGAGCGGGCGACCAGCACCTCGTACGCGCCGGGATCGACGGCGAAGGTTCCAGCGGCGACGTCCCAGTGGGCCAAGGCCTCCACGGACAGGCGGAAAGTCAGCTCCCGGCTCTGGCCCGCGTCGAGCCGGACCTTGCGGAAGTCGGCGAGCCGCAGCCGGGGCGCCTGGTAGCGGGCGTCCAGCGCGCAGACGTAGAGCTGCACCACCTCGCTGCCGGCCCGCGTGCCGGTGTTGGCCAGCGTCACCGAGACGTCCACGGAACCGTTCTGCGTCAAGACTTCGCTGGACAGGGTGAGGTCGCGGTAGCTGAAATCGGTGTAGGACAGGCCATGGCCGAACGGATACAGCGGCGTCGCCCGGTGGTACTGGTAGGTCCACCCTGCCTTGACGATGTCGTAGTCGAGCGGGTCCGGCAGCTCGTCATCGCCGCGGTACCAGGTCTGCGGCAGCCGGCCGGCGGGCTCGGCCTGGCCCAGCAGCACGGCGGTGAGCGCGGTGCCTGAGTCCTGCCCGCCGTGGGACATCCACACCACGGCGGGCAGGTGCTCGTGCGCCCAGTCCAGGGCGAAGGGATAGCTGCTCATCACGACCAGCGCGGTCTCCGGACGGACGTCGTGGACGGCGCGCAGCAGCGCCTCCTGCCCCTCGGGCAGTGCGATGCCGGCGCGGTCCTGGGTCTCGCGGCCGTTGATGAGCGGGTGGTTGCCCAGCACGACCACGGCGACGTCGGCCGCCTCCGCCGCGGTCCGTGCCTCCGCGACGCCGTCGCGCAGCAGTTCACGTTGCCAGCGCTCGGCATCCGCGGGCGTATCGGCCGTGACGGTGACGCGACCGCCACCGTCCACCGCGGCATACCGTCCAGTTAGGACACTGCGCAGCAGCGCGGCGTCGCCGTCGGCCTCCAGACGGAAGGTTTCCCGCACCTCCCAGCTCTTGAGCAGTTCGACATCGGCGACGAGCGTGTCGTCGGACTTGAGGCTCAGGTAGTGCCCGGTCCCGGCGTCGCGCAGGGTCAGCGCCCCGCCACCCCAGTCGACGACGTCGAAAGTGCCCAGCAGCGCGCCGCTGGTGTGCGAACGCAGCGCGATGCGGTCGATACCTTCGGCGAATGCGACGTCGTCGAGCGCTGCGCGCATACCGCCGGCAACGGTAACCCGGTATGGCAGGGTGCCGCTGTACCAGTCCTCGCACAACATGTCGCCGAGCGGGCCGATCACGGCGATCCGCGGCGTGGCCAGCGGCAGCAAGCCGTCGTTGCGCAGCAGCACAATGGATTCCGTCGCGGACCGCCGGGCCAGCGCGCGGTGCTCGGCGCAGTCGATCACCTCCGGGCCGATGCCCGCGTACGGGTCGAGATCCGGGTCGAACTCACCGAGCCGGAAGCGGACCAGCAGTTGCCGGCGCACCGCCCGGTTCACGTCGTCCTCGTCGATCAGGCCGCGGACCAGCGCTTCACGCAGCCGGCCGATCGGGGTGGCGCTGTCCTCGCCGTGGTCGGTGAAGCTGTCGATGCCGGCCTTGAGCGCGGCGGCGTGGGACTGCGCGTGGTCGTCGAAGTAGTGCTCGAGGTCAACCAGATTGGACGGCGCCTCGGCGTCGCTGACGACGAACAGGTCGTTGTCGGTCCAGCGGCGCAGCTCCGTCTCGATGAGCGGGCTGACGTGGCAGGGCCGGCCGTTGACCAGGTTGTAGGCGGCCATCGCGCCGGTCGCGGCGCCGTCGGCGATCACCGGCCGGAAGGCGGCGAGGTCGTACTCGTGCAGGACTCGGGGTCGCAGGCCGGAGGACGTGGTGCAGCGGTCGTCCTCGTTGTTGTAGGCCAAGAAGTGCTTGAGCACCGGAGCCGTGCGCAGGTACGTCGGGTCGTCGCCGGCCAGTCCGCGGCAGTAGGCCGTCGCGAGGCGCGCGGTGTGCACGGGGTCCTCGGAGTAACCCTCCTCGTTGCGTCCCCACCGCGGGTCGCGCAGCAGGTTCACCACCGGAGCCCAAGCCTGGAGACTGATCGGCCCGGCGCCGACGGCGGCCCGGCGGTGGTGGTGGAAGGCGCGCTGCTCGACGGAGGTGGCTTGGGCGACGGCGCGCACCAGGTCCTCGTCCCAGGTCGCGCCGAGGCCCACCGCCTGGGGGAACACCGTGGCCTCGCCGAGCCAGGCGACACCGTGCAGGGCCTCGGTCCCGGTGCGGAACGCGCCCAGGCCAAGGCGGGGCACCGCCGGCGCGTACTGGTGCAGCATCGCGATCCGCTCGTCGAGCGTGAGCCGTTCGACCAGGTCGTCGATGCGCTTGTCCAGTGGTAGCGCCGGATCGCGGTACGGCAGCCGCTCGGTGGCGGACACGGACGGGGAACTCACGTGGCAAACCCCTCGCAGAAGTCCGGAATTCAAGCGGTTCGAACCGTGACATGTGGCCCAGGTCCTGTCAATGGCCCAGGTCGGCGCGATTTTTGGTTCATCGAAATGTTTGTCGAACGAGAAGATGTGTCGCTAGTCTCACCACCAGTTCAAGCGCTTCGACACTTCAACGGAGAAGGGCCGCCGCCACATGGGCATCGAGTTGAATCGCAGACACTTCCTGAGCGCCGCCGTCTCGGTCGCGGGTGTCGCAGCCGCGGCGCCCCTGCTGTCCGCGTGTGGCGGCGGCACCAGCCAGACGAGCGGCGTGAACACCGAGTCGGGGCTCAAAGCGGCCTTACCCGCCTACGTGCCGAGCACCAACCTCAAGCCGGATATCCCGTCCGTGGCCGGCGGTCCCGACGTGCTGACCGACCCCGGCTTCCTCACCTACCCGGCCAACCCGGTCGCGACGGTGTCCGGCGTGCCGGGCAGGGGCGGCAGCTACACCGCGGTCACGCCGCTGTGGGGGACTGTGCCGACCGCCGGGAACTCCTTCTACCAGGCCATGAGCAAGGCTCTCGGCGTCAACCTCACGGTGAAGCCGGCCGACGGCAACAACTACAACACCATCGTGCCGACCATGACCGCGGCCAAGCAGCTGCCGGACTGGATCAACCTGCCGACCTGGTGGAACTCCAACTTCAACGTCGGCGAGCTGGCCGGCACGCAGCTGGCCGACCTGACGCCGTACCTGTCCGGCGACAAGATCAAGAAGTATCCGAACCTCGCCGCCATCCCCACCGGCGGCTGGCGGGTCGGGGCCTGGGGCGACAAGATCTACGGCATTCCGTCCTTCTCCAGCAGCTTCGTCATCGCCGGCGGCACGTTCTTCCGGCGTGACATCCTGGAGTCCAAGGGCATCACCGCGAACCAGGTGCGGTCCGCGGACGACCTGATGAGCCTGGGCAAGGAGCTGACCGACGCCAAGGGCGGCGTGTGGGCGTTCGGTGACCTCTGGACCTACCTGTACACGGCCTGGGGCGCCCCGCTGAAGTGGCGGGTCGACAACGGCAAGCTGGTGCACGCCTACGAGACCCCGGAGTACCTGGAGGCGCTGGACTGGCACTACCGCCTGGCCACCTCGGGCTACGTGCACCCGGACACCCTGGCCGGCGACAACGCCAACGGCACCACCCGCTTCTACGCCGGCAAGGAGCTCATCCAGGGCGGCGGGATGGGCACGTGGGTCCTGTCCGACTACCAGTCCGGCGTCGCCGCGAACCCGAACTTCCGGCGCGGCGCGTTCGACGTCATCACCGCCGACGGCAAGGGCACGCCCCGGGTCGACATGGGCGCCTCCACCAGCATGATCAGCTACCTCAACAAGAACCTGAAGCCCGAGCAGGTCGAGGAGTTGCTGGCCGTCGCCAACTACCTGGCCGCGCCCTACGGCTCCGCCGAGTACACGATGGTCAACTTCGGCGTGGAGGGCGTGCACTACACCCGGCAGAACGGGGTGCCGACCTTCACCGACGAGGGCAAGAAGAACGTCCAGGCGCAGACCTACCCGTTCCTGGCCTCCCCGCCGGCCGTGATCAGCAATCCCGGCGGTGACGTCGTCACCAGGGACTACACCGCCTGGCAGGCCGCCAACGTGAAGGCGCTGGCCAAGCCGGTGTTCTGGAACATGAACATCAGCATGCCGCAGTGGGCGTCCACCGCGCTGGCCGCGCAGCCCGTCGAGGACACGATCAAGGACTGCTACCACGGCAAGAAGAAGGTCGCCGACGTGCGGGCCGCGATCGCCAGCTGGAAGTCCAGCGGGGGCGACCGGCTCACGCAGTGGATGACCGACAACGTGCTGAACAAGTACGGTACCGGCCAGTGAGCACCACGCACCCCAGCACCGGCCGGCCGTCGCGGCTGAGCTGGCTGGTCAGACTGCGGCGGGACCGCTCGCTGCTGCTGATGGCCGTGCCGGCGGTGGTGCTGCTGGTGGTCTTCAACTACGTGCCGCTGTTCGGGTTGCTCACCGCGTTCCAGGACTACGACCCGCTGGTCGGCGTCTGGCACAGCGACTGGGCCGGCCTGGAGCAGTTCCGCCAGCTGCTCGGCGACCCGCTGTTCTGGGAGTCGACGGTCAACACGCTCTACCTCAGCTTCGTCCAACTGGTGCTGTTCTTCCCGATCCCGGTCGCGCTGGCGCTGCTGCTGAACTCGGTGCTGTCGCAGCGGCTGCGCAACTTCATCCAGTCCGTGGTGTACCTGCCGCACTTCTTCTCGTGGGTGCTGGCCATCACCGTCTTCCAGCAGATGCTCGGCGGCGCCGGCGTGCTCAACCAGTTCCTGCGCACGCACGACATCGGCGCCTGGGACATCATGACCAACCCGCACACCTTCGCGCTGCTGGTCACCTCCCAGGCGATCTGGAAGGAGGCCGGCTGGAGCATCATCGTGTTCCTGGCCGCGCTGGCCGCCATCAACACCGATCTGTACGAGGCGGCCGCGGCCGACGGCGCCGGGCGCTGGCGGCGGCTGTGGCACATCACGCTGCCGGGCCTGCGCGGCGTGATCGTGCTGATGCTGGTGCTGCGGCTGGGCAACGCGCTGTCGGTGGGCTTCGAGCAGTTCCTGGTGCAACGGGACGCGGTCGGCCACGACGCCGCGGACGTGCTGGACACCTTCTCCTTCTACTACGGCATCGCCACCGGCAACTACAGCTACGGCGCGGCGGCGGGCCTGTTCAAGAGCATCATCTCGCTGCTGCTGATCTGGGGCGCGAACAAGCTGGCACACGCCTTCGGCGAGGACGGGTTGTACCGACGATGACGAACGCACTCACGGTCGAACGCGCCCCCACGGCCACCGCCGCACCAGGCGCCGCCGCGCGACGCGGCCGGCGGACTGGCCGCCCGCCCTGGGAGGAGCCGCCGACGCCGGTCGGCCAGGCGGCCAAGGGACTGACGCTGGCCGGCATGCTGGCGGTGATCCTGGTGCCACTGTGGATCATCGTGGTCACCAGCCTGTCCAGCCCGGGCGCGGTCAACCGCGCCGGCGGGCTGGTGATCTGGCCGGACGGGCTGACCTTCGAGGCCTACCGCGAGATGCTGGGCGACTCGACGGTGCGCACCGCGCTGCTGGTCAGCCTGGGCATCACGCTGATCGGCACGGCGGTGTCCATGGCGGTCTCGGTGCTGTGCGCCTACGGCCTGTCCCGGCCGCGCTCGCTCGGCCACCGGTTCATCCTGGTGCTGCTGATCATCACCATGTTCGTCAACGGCGGCCTGATCCCCACCTTCCTGGTGGTCACCGGCCTCGGCGGCTACGACCAGTGGTGGGCGCTGGTCCTGCCCGGCGCGGTGTCGGTGTTCAACATCCTGGTGCTGCGCTCGTTCTACTCGAGCACCTCGGCCGACCTGATCGACGCGGCCCGGATGGACGGCGCCGGCGACTGGCGGACGCTGTGGTCGGTCGTGCTGCCCACCTCCCGGGCGGTGACGGCGGTGATCGCGCTGTTCTACGCCGTGGGCTATTGGAACTCGTTCTTCAACGTCATGCTGTACATGCCGACGGACAGTCCCAAGTGGCCATTGCAGTACGTGTTGTACATCTACGTCAACCGGGGCAACGGGATGCCGGGCTCGGTCAACGCCGGCTTCGGCAGCACGCACGCGCAGACCGCCCCACTGTCGCTGCAGATGGCGGTGGTGGTGCTGACCCTGGTGCCGCTGCTGGTCGTGTATCCGTTCGTGCAGAAGCACTTCCGCACCGGTGTTCTCACCGGGGCGATCAAGGGCTGACCGAGACAGAAAGCAGGAGCATCGCCGATGGTGACACTCGCCGACGTGGCCAGGCACGCGGGCGTCTCGGCCAGCACGGTCAGCTACGTGCTCAGCGGCAAGCGCACGATCTCCCAGGAGACCCGCCGCCGGGTCGAGCAGTCGGTCGTCGAGCTGGGCTACCACCCCAATGCCGGCGCCCGCGCGCTGGCCGCCCGCCGCTCGCACATCGTCGCGCTGGTGGTGCCGCTGCGCTCGGACGTGTACGTGCCGATCATGATGGAGATCGCCATCTCGGTCACCATGGCCGCCCGCCAACACGGCTACGACGTGCTGCTGATCACCAATGACGAGGGCGTCGACGGGGTGCGGCGGGTCGCGGCCAGCGGGCTGGCCGACGGCGTGATCCTGATGGACGTCGAGCTGGACGACGAGCGCATTCCAGCGCTGCGCGCGCAGGGCACGCAGGCCTCGCTCATAGGCTTGCCCGACAACCCGGCCGGACTGTCCTGTGTGGACAATGACTTCGCCGCCGCGGGGGCGCTGTGCGCGGACCATCTGGCCGACCTCGGCCACCGCGAGATCGCCTTCATCGGCTACGGCGCCGGCGTCTACCGGCGTCACGCCGGCTACGCCGAGCGCACGCTGTCGGGCTTCCGCGACCGCGCCGACCAGCGAGGACTGCGGTTCCTGCACCGGTCCTGCGAAGGCACCTTCGAGAGCACGGCCGGCACGCTCGCCCGCATCCTCGCCGACCGCCCTGACACCACCGGGTTCGTGGTGCAGAACGAGGGGGCGATCGGCCCGCTGCTCAACCTGCTGCGCGGCAGCGGGCGCACGGTGCCGGAGGATGCCTCGGTGGTGGCGCTGTGCCCGGAGCAGCTGGCCGAGCAGTACTCGCCCCGGCTGACCGCGGTGACGGGACCGACCAAGGAACTGGGCCGCGTCGCCGTGGAGCAGGTGATGGGCCGGATCGCCGCCTCGATGCGGGACGAGCAGCCGGAGGACGAACGATTGCTGCTGACGCCCCTGTTGACCGTCCGGGAGAGCACGGCGCAGGCCCCGCGCTAGCGCCACCCCAAGATCAAGGGACCTCCCCTGGCGTTCAACGTCAGGAAGGACCTCTTCGTCACGTTGAACGTCAGGATGGGGCCCTTCCTGACAGCAGGCCGTGCACGGTGCGCGGTCCGTTCCCGCACGCCCTGATCACACGAGGAGAGCACCACATGTCCCCGTACTTCCACGACCTCGGCGACGCCCTGGAATGGCGGGCCAGGGGCGAGACCCTGCGCGTCGAGGCGTGGGGACCGAACGCTGTCCGGGTCCGAGCCACTCCCGGTGGGGAGCTGCTGGACGACCTGCCCGGCGCGCTGCTGGACACGCCGCCCGGCGGCGGCAAGGCCCAGATCACCGTCGACGAGCACCACGCGACGTTCGTCAACGGCGGCCTGACCGTCCACGTCGACGCCGGCACCGAGGACCGGGTCAACCCGGGCCTCACGCCGACCTCCGGCCGCCTCACGTTCCGGCGCACCGAGGACGGCGGCGAGCTGCTGGCCGAGCAACCCGCGCACTTCTGGTGGCCCGGACCCCGGCTGGCCACCGCCACTGGCAACGGCTACCACCGGCTCGAACAGCGCTTCCGCGCGTACCCCGGCGAGCGGCTCTACGGGCTGGGCCAGCACACCCACGGCCTGCTCGACCAGAAGGGCGCGGTCGTCGACCTGGTCCAGCGCAACGGCGAGGTGTCCATTCCGCTGCTGGTCTCCGACCGCGGTTACGGCCTGCTGTGGAACTCGCCGGCCATCGGTCGGGTCGAGCTGGCCGAGACGGCCACCCGCTGGGTGGCCGACAGCGCCCGCCAGATCGACTACTGGATCACCGCCGGCCAGCCCGCCGACGTGCTCCGCCGCTACGCCGACGCGACCGGCCACGCGCCCGAGCTTCCCGAGTGGGCGGCCGGGTTCTGGCAGTGCAAGCTGCGTTACCGCACCCAGGAGGAGCTGCTGGCGGTGGCCCGCGAGTACAAGCGCCGCGGGCTGCCGCTGTCGGTGATCGTCTCGGACTTCTTCCACTGGACGCATCTGGGCGAGTGGCGCTTCGACCCGGCCGAGTGGCCCGACCCGGCGGCCATGGTCCGCGAGCTGGACGAGCTCGGCGTCAAGCTGATGGTCTCCGTCTGGCCGTCGGTCAGCCCGGTGAGCGAGAACTTCCAGCCGATGCTGGACGAGGGGCTGTTCATCGGCACCGAGTACGGGCCGGTCGCGCACGCCGACTGGCCGGACAAGGGGCTGGGAGCGCACTCGGCGCAGGTCGCCTTCTACGACGCCACCAACCCTCGGGCGCGCGACTACGTCTGGGAGCGGATCCGCCGCGGCTACCACGAGCTCGGCATCTCGGTGTACTGGCTGGACGCGTCCGAGCCGGAACTCAAGCCCGGCCACCAGAGCGGCCTGCGCTACCACGCCGGACCCGGCCTGGAGGTCGGCAACCTCTACCCGAGGGAGAACGCCCGGACCGTGCACGACGGCCTGCGGGCGGCGGGGGAGACCGAGATCGTCTCGCTCAACCGGTCGTCCTGGGCCGGCGCCCAGCGCTACGGCGCGGCGCTGTGGTCCGGCGACATCGACGTCGACTTCGCCTCGCTGCGCACCCAGATCAAGGCCGGCCTGAACGTGATGATGTCCGGCATTCCCTGGTGGACCACGGACATCGGCGGCTTTCACGGCGGCGACCCCGACGACCCGGCCTACCGCGAGGTGTTGGTGCGGTGGTTCCAGTACGGGACGTTCTGCCCGCTGTTCCGGCTGCACGGCTTCCGGGGTCCGGGGCAGGTCCTGGAGCCGGCGATGACCGGGCTGCCCAACGAAGTCTGGTCCTACGGCGACGAGACGTACCCGATCCTCGCCGATCACCTGCGCCTGCGCGACCGCCTGCGGCCCTACGTGATGGCGCAGATGCGCACCACCGCCGAGACCGGACTGCCGCCGATGCGGCCGGTGTTCCTGGAGTTCCCCGACGACCCGCAGGCGTGGCGGGTCGAGGACGCCTTCCTGCTCGGCCCCGACCTGCTGGTCGCTCCCGTCACCGAGGCCGGTGCCCGCGAGCGTGCCGTCCACCTGCCGGCCGGGGCCCGCTGGACCGACGCGTGGACCGGCGAGGAGCACGCGGGCGGGCAGACGGTCACCGTGCCGGCCCCGATCGAGCGCATCCCGCTGTTCCTGCGGGACGGTGCCGAGCTTCCGATCAGGGAGCGGCCATGAATCTGATCAACCGCCTCGGCGGCCTCGCGTTCGGCGGCGACTACAACCCCGAGCAGTGGGACAAGTCCGTCTGGGAGGAGGACGACGAGCTGATGCGCCGGGCCGGGGTCAACCTGGCCACGGTCGGCGTCTTCTCCTGGGCCCTGCTGGAGCCGGAGGAGGGCCGGTTCGACTTCTCCTGGCTCGATGCCCATCTGGATCGCCTGCACGCCAACGGGATCGCCGTCGATCTGGCCACCCCGACCGCCTCGCCGCCGCCGTGGTTCACCCTGGCCCATCCGGACGCCCTGCCGGTGACCCCCGACGGCACGAGGCTGGTGCACGGCAGCCGCGACACCTACTGCCTGACCGCGCCGGCGTACCGGGGCGCGGCCCGGCGCATCGCCCTCGCCCTGGCCGAGCGCTACGGGGACCACCCGGCGGTGGCGATGTGGCACGTGCACAACGAGTACGCCACGCTCTGCTGGTGCGAGCACACCGCCGCGGCCTTCCGCGTGTGGCTGCACGCCCGCCACGGTTCGCTCGACGCGCTCAACGAGGCGTGGGGCACGGCCTTCTGGAGCCAGCACTACACCAGTTGGGATCAGGTGCTCCCGCCGCGCGCGACCCAGTGGCACCGCAATCCGGGACAGGCGCTGGACTTCAGCCGGTTCTGGTCCGACGAGGCCCTCGCGGCCTACATCGACCAGCGGGACGCCATCCGCGCCCACAGCGACCGGCCGGTCACCACCAACCTGATGGTGCCCGGGTACCAGAACCTCGACCTGTGGGCCTTCGGCCGCGAGGTCGACGTCGTCGCCATCGACCACTACCCGAGCGCGCCGGGCCTCGACGCGGCCGCTGACACCGCGTTCGGCGGCGACCGCGCCCGGTCGTTCGGCGGCGGCCGGCCGTGGCTGCTGATGGAGCAGGGCACGAACACCGTCTACGCCGGCGATCGGGTGCTGGCCAAGGAGCCCGGCGAAATCCTCCGCCACAGCCTCGGCCACATCGCCCACGGCGCGGACGGCACGCTGTTCTTCCAGTGGCGCCAATCCAAAGCCGGCGCCGAGCAGTGGCACTCGGCGATGGTGCCGCACGCCGGACCGGACAGCCGTATCTTCCGCGAGGTGACGGCGCTGGGCGAGGTCCTCGGGCGACTGGGGGAGCTGGCCGGCTCGACGGTGCGGGCGGAAGCCGCCGTGCTGCACGACTCCGACTCGTGGTGGGCGATGACCGTGGACGGCCCGCCGTCGTCGGAACTCGACTACCACACGGCGCTGCGCCGGGCGCACCGGGCGCTGTGGGATGCCGGCGTCACCACGGATTTCGCCCGCCCCGACGACGACCTGAGCCGGTATCGCCTGGTGCTGGCGCCGGCGCTGTTCCTGCTTTCCGACACCAGCGCCGAAAACCTGCGCCGGTACGTCGCCGAGGGCGGCACGCTGTTGGTCCAGCACTTCAGCGGGGTTGTCGACGCACGACTGCACGCACGTCTCGGCGGCTATCCGGCGGCGCCGCTGCGCGAGGCGCTGGGCATCCGCGTCGAGGAGCACCGCCCGCTGCGCCGGGACGAACTGGCCGTCCTCTCCGACGGGTCGCACGGCACGGCCTGGAGCGAGTCCGTGCGCCTCGAAGGGGCGGAGGCCGTCGCGACGTACACCACCGGCATGCTCGCCGGCGCCGTGGCGCTCACCCGCCACCGGTTCGGCGCCGGCAACGGCTGGTACCTGTCCACCCGGCTGGACGACACGAACTACGCCGTGCTGGTCGACCGGCTGCTGGCCGAGGCGGGCGCGGGGCCTGACCTGCCCGGTCTGCCGTTCGGCGTCGAAGCCGTCGCCAGGCAGGCCCCGGACGGCCGGCGGTGGCACGTCGTGCTCAACCACACCACCGATGTCGTCGCGCTGCCGGAACCTGGCCACGACCTGCTCACGGACGCGACGGCGCACGAGTTGCCGCCCGGTGGCTGCGTCGTGCTGCGCCTGCCCTGACCCGGTCCGTCCCGACTCGCGAGAAAGGCCGCCGTGACCAAGACGATCCGCTGGGGCCACAACGCCCTGGAACTCGAGCTCGGCATCGCCGAGGACAACGCCGTCCGCCTCAGCCTGCCGGGCGGCGGACAGGCCAACGTGCCGCTGCCCCCGGTGGAGGTCACGGCGGTCGGCCACGGCCGGCACTGGTCGAGCAACCGGCTCGTGGACACGACGATCGGCGCGCGGCTGCGTCACCGCGGGCACCGCGCGTTCCGCGAGGGCGACTGGCACGTGCTCATCGTCGACCTCCACGACCCGCTCACGTCTCTGGCCGCGCAGGTGGTGCTCCGCTCGCCGGACGGGATCCCCGTGCTGCGCGGCGAAGTCCTGCTGTGGAACGAGGGGGAGTCCACCCTGCACCTGGAGTCCGTCACCTCGCTGGTCGTCGACTGTCTCACCGCGGACGCGGACGCCACGGATGTGCTGTGGGCGGAGAACGACTGGCTCGCCGAGTACCGCTGGCAGCGCCGGCCGTTCCGGCAGGTCTCGCCCGACCTGGGCGGCGACGTCCACTGCTACAACGGAAAGGGGTGCTTCGCGCAGGCCGGCCAAGGAACCTGGTCCAGCGCCGGATCCCTGCCGATGGGCGGCCTGGCCGACCGCCGGTCGGGCCGGACGTGGCTGTGGCAGATCGAGCACAACAGCGGCGCCTGGCGCTGGGAGTGCGGCGACCGCGAGGATGCCGTGTACCTCGCGCTGTCCGGGCCCGGCGACCGCGACCACGGCTGGCGGCATCCGCTCGAACCCGGCGCCGCGTTCGGCACGGTGCCGGTGGCGCTCGCCGTCGCGGACGGGCTCGACGCGGCCTTCGCCGCGCTGACCAGCTACCGCCGGGCCATCCGCCGCCCGCACGCCGACCACCGCAACCTCCGCGTCATCTTCAACGACTACATGAACTGCCTGATGGGCGACCCCACCACCGCCAAGCTGCTGCCGCTGGTCGACGCGGCCGCCGAGGCCGGCGCGGAGTACTTCGTGATCGACGCCGGCTGGTACGACGACGACGGCGAGGGCTGGTGGGACAGCGTCGGCGCATGGGAGCCGTCCGCCTCCCGCTTTCCCGGGCGGCGCGGCATCCACGAGGTCCTGGACCGGGTCCGGGAGCGTGGCATGGTGCCCGGCCTGTGGCTGGAACCCGAGGTGGTCGGTGTCCGCAGCCCCGTCGCCAAGTCCCTGCCTGACGAGGCGTTCTTCCGCCGCGACGGGGTGCGCGTCGCGGAAACCGGCCGCCACCACCTGGACCTGCGCCACCCCGCCGCCCGCGCCCACCTCGACGAGGTGGTGGACCGCCTCGTCGACGAGTACGGCGTCGGCTATCTCAAGCTCGACTACAACGTCGACGCCGGCGCCGGCACGAGCAGTCAGCCCGGCGAATCGGCCGGCGCCGGGCTGCTCGGCCACAACCGTGCCCACCTCGACTGGCTCGACGGCGTCCTGGACCGGCACCCGCGGCTCGTCATCGAGAACTGCGGGTCCGGGGGCATGCGCTCGGACTACGCGCTGTTGTCCAGGCTGCAACTGCAGTCCACCAGTGACCAGCAGAACCTGCTGCGCTACGCGCCGATCGCCGCGTCCGCGCCCACCGCGGTCACCCCCGAGCAGGGTGCGGTCTGGGCCTATCCACGGTCCGAGGACTCCCTCGACGAGGTGGCGTTCACCATGACCAGCGCACTCCTCGGCCGGATCCACCTCTCCGGCCTCCTGCCGGACCTCCGACCCGAGGCCCGCGCGCTGGTCCACGAGGCCGTGGCCGTGTACAAGGCCATCCGCGCCGACCTGGCGCACGCCCTTCCCTCCTGGCCGCTCGGCCTGCCGGCCTGGGAGGACCCCTGGCTCGCGCTCGCCATGACTGTCCCGGCCGCCACCTACGTCACCGTCTGGCGACGCCACGGTGAGGAACCCAGCACAACCCTGTCCCTGTCCCACCTTCGCGGTGCGGCCGTCCATGTCGACGTCCTCTACCCGACCAGCAGCCGGGCCGTCTCCGTCTGGAACCCGGACTCGGCCGAACTCACGCTGACGCTCGTCGGCGTCCCGTCGGCGGTGCTGCTCCGCCTCAGCTGATCACTGGATTCCGCTCTACGACAAGGGAGTCGAAGATGCGCACGAATCAACGACTAGTCGTCCTGACTGTGGTGTTAGCGCTAACAGCCACGGTGGCCGTGGCCCCCGCCGCCGCCGCGACCGCGGTGTCGGTGTCGGTCGACGCAGCGCTCCAGATCGGCACGATTCCGGCCGGCGGCGTCGGCATCAACACCGCCGTCTACGACCCGAACATGACCCGCTCCGACATCCCCGGCGTGCTCAGCGGAGCCGGCATAGGCACCGTGCGCTACCCGGGCGGCAGCTACGCCGACGCCTACCACTGGCAGACCAACACCGTCGAGGGCGGCGGCTACGTCGCGCCCAACACCGACTTCGACACGTTCATGGGCACGGTGAACGCCGCCGGCGCGCACCCGATCCTCACCGCGGACTACGGCTCGGGCACACCCGACGAGGCGGCGGCCTGGGTGCGGTACGCCAACGTCACCAAGCACTACGGCGTGCGGTACTGGGAGATCGGCAACGAGGTCTACGGCAACGGCGAGTACGGAGGTGCCTGGGAGACCGACCACCACTCCAGCCACAGCGCCACCACCTACGCGAACAACCTGGTGCAGTACGCGTCGGCGATGAAGGCGGTCGACCCGAGCATCAAGATCGGGGCCGTGCTGACCACGCCGGGCTCCTGGCCGGACGGCATCGTCGGACCCGGCGACTCGGCCGACTGGAACCACACGGTCCTGTCCATCGCCGCCACGAAGGTCGACTTCGTGATCGTGCACACCTACCCGAGCAGCACCAGCGAGGCCGACCTGCTCACCAAGCCGCAGGCCCTGATCCCGAGCACGGCCGGAGCCGTGCGGTCGCTGATCAACCAGTACGCCGGGACCAACGCGCCCAACGTGGGCATCGCGATCACCGAGGCCAACGCGACGTCCTATCGGGACACCGCGCCCAACGGCCTGTTCGCCCCGGACGAGTACCTGACGTGGCTGGAGAACGGCGCGTTCACGGTCGACTGGTGGGACCTGCACAACGGCACCGACTGCACCAATCTGACCACTGTGGATGGTGCGACCGAGTACAACGACTACGGCATGGTGTCCAGTGGCGCGTCGTGCGAACCGGCGTTGAACACGCCCTTTCCGGCCTACCGGGGCACCCAGATGATCACCAAGCTGGGCGCGGCCGGTGACACGCTGGTCAAGGCCGGCAGTTCGAGTGCGCTGCTGTCCGCGCACGCCGTCCGGCGGGCCAACGGCGACGTGGACGTCATGCTCATCAACAAGGATCCCAACAACAGCACGACGGTCTCCCTGTCCTACAGTGGATTCACGCCGTCGTCGGCCACTCCGACGGTGTACTCGTACCTGAAGAACGCCGGCTCCATCGGCTCGGCCGCCACGGGCAGCGCCACCAGCCAGACCGTGCCGGCCTACTCGGTCGTGGTCGTGCAGACGCACCCGACCAGCGCGGCCTGCCGGGTGGTCTACAACAAGAACGAGTGGCCCGGCGGCCTGATCGGCAACGTCAGCATCACCAACACCAGCGGCAACCCGATCAACGGCTGGGACCTCGGGTTCAACTTCCCCGGCGACACCGCCATCACCAGCGTCTGGGACGCCACCGTGAACCAGAGCGGTCCCAGCGTCAACGCCGGCAACGTCTCCTACAACGCCGCCGTCGCGTCCGGCGGGACGGTCTCGTTCGGCTTCAAGGCCACCTGGTCGGCCAGCGACGCCGATCCGACCGCCTTCTGGCTCAACGGCCCCAGCTGCGCGATCGGCTGACCCACACGAAAGAAAGGACGGCCTCGGGTGTCAGACCAGCACCTTCCCGTGATTCCCGGGTTCCACCCGGATCCGAGCATCTGCCGGGTGGGCGAGGACTACTACCTCGTGTGCTCCAGTTTCGAGTACTTCCCTGGGGTGCCGGTCTTCCACAGCCGGGACCTGCTGCACTGGACGCAGATCGGCAACGCCCTGGATCGGCCCAGCCAGCTGCGCCTGCCGCTCGACACGCCGTCGTCGGCGGGCATCTACGCGCCGACGCTGCGCCACCACGACGGCCGGTTCTGGCTGATCGTGACCAACGTCAGCGACGGCGGCAATCTGCTGTTCACCACTGCCGACCCGGCCGGGCCGTGGTCGGATCCGGTGCGGCTGCCCGATGTTCCCGGCATCGACCCGGACCTGGCCTGGGACGCCGACGGCGCGTGCTGGTGCACCGTCGCCGGCGTCCACCAGGTGCGCATCGACCCGCACACGGGCGAGGTTTTCGGCCCGCCACAACGACTCTGGTCGGGCACCCCTGGGGCCCTGGCCCCGGAAGCGCCGCACCTGTACCAGATCGGGGACTACTGGTACCTGCTCATCGCCGAGGGCGGCACCGAGCGGGGACACGGCGTCTCCATCGCCCGTGGCCGCACGCCCAGCGGGCCGTTCGAACCGTGCCCGACCAACCCGATCCTCACGCACCGCAGCACTTCCCACCCCGTCCAGAACACCGGCCACGCCGATCTCGTGCAGGCGCCCGACGGATCGTGGTGGATGGTGCTGCTCGGCGTGCGGCCGGGCGGCGGCACGCCGGGCTGGCACGTGCTCGGCCGGGAGACCTTCCTGGCCCCGGTGACCTGGGCGGACGACTGGCCGGTGGTCGGCGATCTCGTGTCCGGCCCGGAGGTCACCGGTTCGCACCGGGACGATTTCGAGTTCGGCGAGCTGCAGCCGTGCTGGATCTCGCTACGCGACCGTCCCGCCCAACACTGCACCACCAAGGAAAGGCCCGGCTGGCTGACCCTGCACGCCCGCGGCGGCTCCCTGGACGAGACCGACGTGGTGTTCGTCGGCCGGCGCCAGCGACACCTGGCGTGTCGGGCGCGGACCCTGGTCGACGCCTCGGCGGGCCGCGGCGGCCTGGCCGTCCGGCTGGACGAGGAACACCACTGCGAAATCGAGGCCGACGCCGGAGAAGTCCGGGTCGTCGCGCGCATCGGCCCGCTGAAAACCGTTGTGGCGTCCCGACCGGCGCCCGAGACGCCGGTTGTGCTCGCCGTCGAGATCGGGCCGCGGGATCCGCGGGACGCGCGCACCGGCCCCGACACGATTCGCCTCGGGGTGGAGTCCGAGGGCGTCTTCACCGCGCTGGCCGAACTCGACGGCAAGTACCTGTCGACGGAGGTGGGCGGCGGCTTCACCGGCCGGGTGCTCGGCATGTACGCGGCGGCCGGCGCCGTCCACTTCGACTGGTTCGACTACGACTTCTGAGAAGGGGAAACACATGCCGAAGACATCACGCTGGTTACGGTGGTCGGCCGGCGTCCTGCTGACGCTCGTGGCCGCCGGCGGCCTGACGGCCGGCACGAGCGCCGCCGCGCCGTCGCCGGCGGCGCAGTCGGCGCCGACGGACCCGATGAAGGCCGTGGCCGCCATGCAGCCCGGCTGGAACCTGGGCAACACCCTGGACGCCATCCCCGACGAGACGTCCTGGGGCAACCCGCTCACCACCAAGGCCCTGTTCGACAACATCCGGGCCCAGGGCTTCCACAGCGTCCGGATCCCCGTGACGTGGTATCCCCACCCGTCGGCCACGGCGCCGTACACGATCGACCCGAAGTTCATGAGCAGGGTCAAGCAGGTCGTGGACTGGGCGTTGGCCGACGGTCTCTACGTCGAGATCAACGTTCACCACGACTCGTGGCAGTGGATCGCCGACATGACGACCCAGCACGACCAGGTGCTGGACCGCTTCACCGCGACCTGGCAGCAGATCACCGCCGAGTTCCGGGACGAACCGGACAAGCTGCTCTTCGAGAGTGTCAACGAACCGCAGTTCAACAACGCCACCGACGCTCAGAAGACCCAGTTCATGAACGAGCTGAACACCTCGTTCCACACCGTTGTGCGCCAGTCCGGCGGCAAGAACGCCACGCGCCTGCTCGTGTTGCCCACCCTGGGCTGCACACCGGACCAGAAGCTGATGGACGACCTGGCCACCACGATCGGCTCGCTGCACGACCGTCACCTGGTCGCCACCGTGCACTACTACGGCTACTGGCCGTTCAGCGTGAACATCGCGGGCGGCACCCAGTTCGACGCCCAGGCCCAGAAGGACATGACCGACGCCTTCGCCCGGATGCGCGACACCTTTGTCAGCAAGGGCGTTCCCGTGTACCTCGGCGAGTACGGCCTGCTCAGCGAGCCCACCTCGCAGAACGTCGAGCGGGGGGAGATGCTCAAGTACTACGAGGAACTCGGCTACCAGGCGCGGATCAGCGGGGTTACCAGCGTCCTGTGGGACGACACGAACTTCCTGAACCGCGACGCCATGCAGTGGCGGGACCCCGACCTGATCGCACTGATCAAGTCGAGCTGGCGCACGCGTTCGGGAACCGCCGCCTCGGACCTGGTCTTCGTGCCGAAGTCCGGCCCGGTCGGCGACCAGAAGCTCACCCTGAACCCGAACGGCAGCACCTTCCAGGGGCTCTGGCAGGGCAACACCCGACTGGTCGAGTGCAAGGACTACACCGTCTCCGGTGACCAGCTCACGCTCACGGCCGCCGGGCTCACCCGGCTGGTTGGAAACCGAGCCTACGGGGTGAACGCGACGATCGAGGCCCGGTTCTCCACGGGGATTCCCTGGCAGATCAAGGTGATCACGAACGACGTGCCGGTGCTGTCCGCCGCGACCGGCGCCACCGGCTCCTTCACCATCCCCACCCGGTTCCGCGGTGACGTGCTGGCCACGATGGAAGCCAAGTACGCGGACGGCGCCAACGCCGGCCCCGCGAGCTGGACCTCCTACCAGGGATTCGGCTCTGCCTTCTCACCTGACTACCCGAACAACGGCATCGCCCTCACGGCCGACTTCTTCAAGGCGGTCAACGACGGCGCACCGGTGACGCTCACCTTCCACTTCTGGAGCGGCGCCACCGTGACGTACCACGTGACCAAGTCGGGCAGCACCGTGACCGGCACCTCGTCCTGACGACCCGGCGGCCGGGACGCCCCCGTCCCGGCCGCCTTCCTCCCGGAGGTCCCCACATGGCCGACCGCGTCCTGTACGGCGCCGCCTACTACCACGAGTACCAGCCGTACGAGCGGCTCACGACCGACCTGGACCTGATGGCGGAGGCGAGGTTCACCGTCATCCGGGTGGGCGAGTCGGTCTGGTCCACTTGGGAGCCGGAGAACGGCCGGTTCGAGCTCGACTGGCTGGAGCCAGTCCTCGACGGTGCTCGGGAGCGGGGCATCGCGGTGGTGCTGGGCACGCCGACGTACGCGGCGCCGCCCTGGCTTTCCCGGCAGTACCCGGAGATCGCCGCCGAACAGGCCACCGGTCAGCGCATCGGGTGGGGCGCCCGACAGGAGATCGACTTCTCCCACCCGGCCTTCCGTTTCCACGCCGAGCGGGTGACCCGAGCCATCCTCACCCGCTACGCCGAGCATCCGGCGGTGATCGGCTTCCAGGTGGACAACGAGCCCGGGCTGCGCCTGCCGCACAACCACGGCGTGTTCCAGCGGTTCGTGGACCACCTGCGTGCCACGTACGGCGACGTCGAGACCCTCAACCGCGAGTGGGGTCTGGTCTACTGGTCGCACCGGCTGTCGACCTGGGCCGACCTGTGGACGCCGGACGGCAACGCCCAGCCGCAGTACGACGTGGCCTGGCGGACGTTCCTGGCCCGCCAGACCACGGAGTTCGTGGCCTGGCAGGCGGACATCGTGCGGGCGTACGCCCGTGCGGATCAGTTCGTCACCACCTGCATCGCCTATGGGCACCCGGCGCTGGCCGACGACGAGCTGACCGACAGTCTCGACGTGACCGCGGGCAACCCGTACTACGACATGCAGGAAGGTCTCGAGCTGCCGGACCCGACCCCCGACGGCCACGAGCAGCAGTGGAAGACGACCGGCGTCTGGGCGCTGTTCCAGGGCGCGGACCGGATCTTCTCCTCCCGGCAGGAGCCGTTCCTGGTCACCGAGACCAACGCCCAGGCGATCAGCTCGCCGTGGGACAACCGTCCCGGCTACGACGGCCAGTGGCGGCAGGCGGCGTGGGCGCTGGTCGCGCGCGGGGCCCGGATGATCGAGTACTGGCACTGGCACACGCTGCACTTCGGCGCCGAGACGTACTGGGGCGGGGTCCTGCCGCACAGCGGCCGCCCCGGTCGCGTGTACGCCGAGATCGCCCGTCTCGGCAAGGAGTTCGACACGGCCGGCGCGCTGGTCGCCGGCATTCGGCCGGACGCCGACATCGCGATGGTCTACTCGATGCCGAGCAAGTGGCTGATGCAGAAGCACCCGCCGCTGGCCAGGGCCGACGGCGGCCCGGACGCCGCCGCGTACCACCGCATCTTCGACCCGTTCTACCGCGGCGCGTTCGATGCCGGCCGTCAGGTCCGGATCTACCACGCCCGGCAGCTCGGCCAGGTTCCGCCCGACCTCGCCGCGCGCCGCCACCCGGTGCTGATCGCGGCCGGCCTGTACATCGCCGACGACGCCCTGCTCGACTGGCTGGTCGCTTACGCGGACGCCGGCGGCCACCTGGTTCTCGGGCCGCGTACCGGCTACGCCGATCATGAGGCAAGGGCGCGCCACGAATCACGGTTGGCCGAGGCCTCGGGCGCCTGGTACGACGAGTTCAGCAACCTCGCCACCGACCTGCCGGTTCGCGCGACGCCCGGGAGCCCGCTCGAACTGCCGGACGGCGCCTCGGCGACCTACTGGGTGGACGGCCTGACCGTCGAGGACGCCGAGGTGCTCGCCGAGTACGACCACCCGCACTTCGGCCGCTGGCCCGTGGCCACCACGCGCCGTCACGGCGCCGGACGCGTCACCAGTGTCGGCACCGTGTCCGGACGCGGCCTGGCTCAGGCGTTGGCCACCTGGCTGGCGCCGGAGCCGGTCAGCGGCTGGTGGGAGCTGCCCACGTCCGTCACCGTGATGACGGGGACCGGCACGGACGGCCGGCGGGTGCACGTGGTGCACAACTGGAGCTGGCAGCCCGTCCGGGCCCAGGCACCCACCAGCCTGACCGACGTCCTGGACGGCAGCTGGGCGCCCAGCGGCGGTGCGGTGCGGCTCGGCGCCTGGGACGTGCGGGTCTTCGTGAGCTAATTGCGGCCTTCGAATATTCGACACGGTTTCCGGTTTTCTGGTCGAGATTCTTGACCGTTCGGGTTGTACATGCGACGCTGCGATCAGACGACATTGTTCCATCACCCGGCGGTGCTGGAGTCGTCGAATATATTCGACTGACCGATCCCGCCTGAACAGCCGTGCAACGACGCCCGGAAGGAAATCGTTCATGCGTAAAGCCCTGCGTTTAGCCCTGCCCTCATTGGCCGCGCTCGCCGCGCTCGTGTTGACGGCCACCTCCGCGCAGGCCGCAACCTGGTCGTCCTCGGACAAGTGGGGCACGTGGTCCAGTGGCGGCTACACAATCAGCAACGACGTCTGGGGCGGCGGCGCCGGTCCGCAGACGATCTGGGCGAATTCCTCCAGCAACTGGGGTGTGTGGTCCAACCAACCCAACACCGGCGGCGTGAAGTCGTATCCGCATTCCGGGCGCGCCATCGGCCGCACGCTGAGTTCGCTGGGCAGCGTCACCAGCGCGTTCGACGTCTCGGTGCCTGGCGGCGGATCCTACGAGACGGCCTACGACATCTGGGCGAACAACAACGCGTACGAGATCATGCTGTGGATGAACAAGACCGGGGCCGTCGGTCCGATCGGCAGCTACCAGACCACGGTATCGGTCGGCGGCCACACCTGGGACGTCTACAAGGGCTCGAACGGGTCCAACGCGGTGTTCTCGTTCCTGCGCCACGGAAACACGAATTCGGGGTCGGTGGACGTCAAGGCGGTGCTGAACTGGATCAAGTCGCAAGGCTGGTACGGTGACGTCACTCTCGGCGACGTGCAGTTCGGTTTCGAGATCACCTCGTCGAGCGGTGGCCTGAACTTCACCTCGAACAGTTTCTCCGTCTCCTCGTCCTGACCGTGCGGTTCGGCATGTGTCGAACAGTGGCGCCGATGGCAGCCGGTTAGTCGTCCGGCTGCCATCGGCGCCCGCTCCGCCTTTCACGCCGAGGCGCGCAGCACGAGTTCCGTGTCGAGCACGACCCGGCGCGGCGAGGACGATCCGCCAACGATCTGGCCGAGCAGCTCGCGGGTCATCCGCGCGCCCATCTCCTCGATGGGCTGGCGCACGGTGGTCAGCGGGGGATCGGTGTGCCGGCCGATCGGCAGGTCGTCGAAGCCGACCACGGCGACGTCGTCGGGCACCCGGCGGCCGGCCCGGCGCAGCGCCCGCAGCACCCCGACGGCCATCACGTCCGAGGCGGTGAAGATGGCGTCCACGTCGGGGCGGCGTTCCAGCAGCCGGGTCGCGGCGTGCTCGCCGGAGGCCTGGCCGAAGTCGCCGAAGAACACCAGGCCGTGGTCGGACCGCTCCGCGTCGGCCATGACCCGGCGGTAGCCGGCGAGCCGGTCCAGTCCCACCGTCATGTCCCGTGGGCCGGCCACCGTGGCGACCACGGACCTGCCGCTGTCGATGAGGTGTCGAACGGCCTGCGCGGCCCCGCCGAGGTTGTCCGCGTCGACGTAGGAGACCTGGCTGTGCTCGCTGCCGTGCACCGGGCGGCCGCCGACGACCACGGGGACCTCGATCCGGTCCAGATCCAGCGGACTGCGGCCGTGCATGCTGACGAACAGCGCGCCGTCGACGTGACCACTGCTCAGATAGTGCATGGCCGGCGCCTGACAGTCCCTTGTGGACGGAACCGGCAACAGCACCAGTTGCAGCCCGGCCGCGGTCACCTCGCGGCTGACTCCGACCACGATCCGCGCGAAGTACGGATCGGAGAACATGCGCAGGCCCTCCTCGCACACCACGAACGCGATCGACCGCGTGCGCGGCTGGGCCGCACCCCGCGCGGCACGCTGGCGTTCGTAGCCCAGCGCGGCCATCGCGGACTCGACCTGCCGGCGGGTCTCCGCGCGCACCCGCGGAAATCCGTTGAGCACTCGGGACGCGGTCGCCGACGACACCCCGGCCGCTCGCGCGACGTCAGCGAGCGTCGGGCGCGCAGGGCACGGCTCGACAGCGGTCACGCTCCACCTCACACGACGGCGTTGTCCAGTGGCGTGACCTCAGTGTTACCGCAAACATCCATGGTGGGCAAGGAAGGAACGTTCACTCATGGCGTCGTGTACGTGACCGCTGTGTAGGCCGCGCCGCAGCCGCTGGCACAGGACGAGGGCAGTGAGAACTGGTAGGTCCGGCCGCCGGCCACCGGTGCGTCGGAGGCGTCGACGACCCGGATCTGGTACTGCGTGCCCTGCGACGGCGTCGTCGTGGTGGGTGCGATCTGGTAGTCCTGCCCCATGTCGGAGTCCATGGTGGCGGAGTGCCATACGCCGTTCGAGTAGTACTGCACGCCGTGGATCCCGTTCGGCAGGTGGGAAATCGCGATCACCGGCCAGTACGGTTGCGCCGACTGGATGAAACCGATGCGGATGTCGCCGGAGTAGTCCGGCGCGGGCACGAACTGCCAGCTGATGTGGCGGTTGTTCCAGTGGTTCGGGTACAGGTCGCCGACCGGCTGGCCGGCCTGCGCGAACAGGTTGAGCGAATTCTGCGCGAGGTCCAGGTGGTTCGGGTCGTCCCGGCACCACGCGTTGGAGTCGGCGCAGCTGTCCGCCACGAGCATGGTGAGCGTCGCTCCGTCGTACTTGTCGGACACCCATGACCCGTTGCGACAGAAGGGCTGCCCCGGCGCGCCGTCGTTGGTGCCGGTGCAGTGGTCGCCGATCGTCACCTGGACGTACCGGCCGCAGTTGAGCCCGTTGTCGAACGAGCCGATGATGTTCGACATCGACGCCGGGATCGGGCGCTGGTGCCAGCCGTAGTCACCCGGGGTGTTGAACACGTTGAGCGCCACGAAGTTCTGGCTGTCCAGCGCGGACTGCGGCAGCCCACAGCCGCCGTAGGGCGAGCCGAGGCCGGCGAAGTACGTGGCGTTGCCGGTCACAGAGGCGGCTGAGGCCGGCCCGGCGAGCAGGCCCGCGGCGAGCACGGCGACCGAGGTCAGTCGGGACACGACACCCTTGTGCATGGGCCGATTCTGCGAGCGTCCGCGGTCGCGCTGTCAAATTTCCGGGCTGCCGGCATGAAAGTTTCCACGGCCGACCCGTTCGACAGTTTCGCCGGTTGACGGTGTCGTCGCGGCGGTGCTTTCCTCGGCCCGGACAGGGCTTGGCGGAGCCGTTCTTCCTCCGGCGGCACAGGCAGGATGGTGATCTTGTTGGCAGCGCGACGATTCCGCCCGCTCGCGGCGGTGGTGGTGCTCGGCGTGGGACTGCTCTCCGCCGCTCCGGCCGCGGCCGACCCCGCGGCGACGGTGACGGTCAACGCCCGCGCGGGGCTGGCCACCGTGCCGGACACGGCCGTCGGGGTGAACCACGCGGTGTGGGACAGCCAGCTCGGCACGGACCCGGTGGCCGACCTGTACGCCAAGGCCGGCGTCGGGATGATGCGCTATCCGGGCGGCTCCTACGGCGACATCTACCACTGGAGGGACAACACCGCCCCCGGCGGCTACGTCGCGCCGAACACCGATTTCGACACGTTCATGGGTGGCGTGCGCCGCGCCGGCGCCCAGCCGATCATCATCGCCGACTACGGCAGCGGCACCCCGCAGGAGGCCGCCGACTGGGTGCGGTACGCCAACGTCACCAAGGGATACGGGGCGAAGTACTGGGAGATCGGCAACGAGCTGTACGGCAACGGCCACTACGGTTCGGACTGGGAAACCGACCAGCACGCCGACAAGAGCCCGACCGCCTACGCCGACGGGGTGGTCGCCTACTCCGAGGCGATGAAGGCCGTCGACCCGACGGTCAAGATCGGCGCGGTCCTCACCACCCCGGCGAACTGGCCCGACGGCCTGGTCGGCGGCGGCGACTCGGCGACGTGGAACCAGACTGTGCTGTCGATCGCCGCCTCGCACATCGACTTCGTCATCCTGCACTGGTACCCCACCGGTCCGACCGCGGCCGACGAACTTTCCCGCCCCGACCAGGTCAACGACATGATCTACCTGGTGCGCCAGGAGATCGGCCGGTACGCGGGAGGTCGGGACGTCGGCATCGCGCTGACCGAGACCAACACCGCCGTCGGCATGGACACCCAGCCCGGCGCCCTGTTCGCGGCCGAGACCTATGCCAGCCTGCTGGCCAACGGCGTGTTCACGGTCGACTGGTGGGACACCCACAACGGCCCCACCGCGGTGTCCACAGTGGCCGGCCAGACCGACTACGGCGACTCCGGCCTGCTGTCGAGTGGGACCTGTGTCGACGGCGGTTGCGAACCGGCGCTGAACACTCCCTTCGCACCGTACTACGGACTGTCCATGATCGGCTCCTTCGCCCGCCCCGGCGACCAGTTCGTGACCGCCGCCAGCGACCAACCGTCGGTCAACGCCTACGCCGTTCGCCGCGCCAACGGTGACCTCGCGCTTCTGTTGGTGAACAAGGATCCGGACAACGCCCGGACCGTCGCCGTCGACTACGCCGGGTACACGCCGTCGACGGCCGCGCCGACAGTTTCGACATTCACCAACGGCGCGAGCGCCATCACCACGACCACCGCCGGCACGGCGACCAGCCAGACCCTGCCGCCGTACTCGCTGACGACGGTGCTGCTGCATCCGGCCGCGCCGACCACCGGACAGCCCGCCGCCCCGGCACAGCCGTCCGCCGGCGCGGTGACGGACCGGACGGCGACGATCTCCTGGTCGGCCGCCGGCGCCGGCCTGAAGTACGAGGTCTACCGCCAGGTCGGCGCCACCAGCGAGGAGTTGGGGGAGACGACACGAACGACTGGGCCAACGGCTTCGTCGGCAGCGTCGACATCACCAACACCGGTGCCGCCCCGCTCGACGGCTGGACGCTCGCCTTCACCTGGCCGACGCCGTTCCAACAGGTCAGCAGCGGCTGGAACGGCACGTGGACCCAGAACGGGACCAACGTCGTCGTCACCGGCGCCGGGTCGCTGGCGCCGAACGCCGCCGTGAACGCCGGGTTCGTCGCCAGCTACTCCGGGCCGAACGTGCCGCCGATCGCGTTCACGCTCAACGGAACCGTGTGCGCTACGGGGTGACGAGCCTCTCGAAGAAGAACTCGTGCTTGAGGAAGGAGGTCTCATGCTCCGCCCCGGGGTACGGGGGGATGAGCTGGGCCGCCTGGAACAGCCGCCACCCGTCCTCCAGGGCGGCCACGCCCGTCCGGTACGGCGGCTCGTCGCTGTCGCCGGTGGTGGGACGGCTCCGGCCGGCGCCGTCGTATCGGGCCCAGCCGAGGACCGGCGAGTCGAGGGCGGAGTTGTTCAGGTACAGGACGAGAACCTGTTGCCGCACGGCGGTCACGCGTGGCTCCTCTGCGCGGGTCGGTTGGTGATGCGGGTGGTCCAGTGGTCGACGTCGAACTCCGGATCGGCGGTCAGCGCCCGCCACACCCGGACCCGGTTGTGGATCTCCAACCGGCCGGATGCCTCCTCGTACCAGGGCAGGCGCTGCCGCAGTTCCTCGTCGACCGCCGGATCCGCCAGGTCGGCGGTGTCCCACAGCCGAACCTGCGGCACGGTCGGGTTGAGGCGGATCTTGTACATGTGGCGGACGATGTCGCTGTCGTTGCGGCGCCCGCTGTGCCAGATCCCGTGGTGCAGCACCAGGACGGTGCCGGCCGGACAGACCAGCCGGATCTGGCCGAGCAGGTTCTGGTAGCGGCCGGTGTCGGACTCGTTGGTGCGGCGCAGATGGCTGCCGGGTACGAGGAGCGTGCCGCCCATGTCCTCGGTGACCTCCTGCGGGTAGTACATGAGCTGCACGTCGAACGCGTCGAATCGCAGATCGATCAGGGCATCGGCGTGCAGGGCCTGCGCGCTGCCCTCGCGCGGCTGTCGAGTGTGGACGAAGTGGTGGTCGACAGTCGGTTCGGAGCCCACCAGGCTGTGCAGGGCTCCCGCGATCGCGGGAAGTTCCACCAGCCGGCGGGCGAAGCTGCCCTCCGGGAACGCCTCGGGCAGGGGAGTGCCGTACGGCACGGCGGGCAGCCCGGCGGCGAACACGCCGAGCGCCTCCTCGTTCATCTCCGGTGGCACGACCGCGTCGAGGCGGAGGAATCCGTGCGCCACGAACCGCGCTACCTGACCGGAGTTCAGCAGCTGCCGTGTGGTTGACATGCCGCAAACCTAGAAGGACCTGATGCCGTTGTCGTGGGCCGCAATCCGCCTCTACTGGTAGGTTTTCGCCATGACCGCGTCCGTGGAGCTGGCGCTCGACCAGCCGCCGCAGGTGGTGAACGCGGGCGTGGGCGTGCATGGCTCCGTTGCCGCGCACGAGGTGTTCCGGCTTCCCGAGCTCTGGCAGCTGCACGTGTACGGCTACTCGGGCACGCTGGCGTTCGACGGTTTCCGGCATCCCATCCGGCCCGGGCATGTCAGCCTGGTCCCGCCGGACACCGAGGTGCACTTCGACTACGACGCGCCGCGCTGCACGCACCTGTACGCCCATTTCCGCTTGCCCGGCGACGGCGAGCGGCGGCGCTTGCCCGTGATGCAGAGTGCCGGCGCCGACGTGGCCGTGCTGCGCGGACTGCTGCGGCACACGATCGCAGCCAACGCCCAGTCGCCGGCGCGGGCGTCCGCCGAGCTGTGGACCGCGCTCTGGCGCACCTCCGGGCTGCCGGGCGCGGAACGCGGCCCCGGTCACCCAGCCCTGCGCACAGCGCTGGCCCACATCGAGGAGAATCTGGCCGCGCCGCTGAGCGTCCCGGCGATCGCCGCCATCGCCGGCGTCTCGCACAGCCACCTCACCCGGCTGTTCCGCGACGGCACCGGACGCACCGTGGTGGGCCACATCCGGCGCCGCCGCATGGAGCGGGCCAAGCACCTCCTCGTCGCCTCGACCCTGGCGATCCCGGCGATCGCGGCCACCGTCGGCATCCCGGACCTCCAGGCGTTCAACAAGATCTGCCGGAAGGAGCTGGGCGCCTCGCCGCGAGCCGTGCGCGCGGCGAGCCTGTCACCCCGGTGAATCGCCACCCGACAGGCGGCCGTCCGCCCCGTCGAGCGGGTGCTCGACGGGGCGGACGGAGCGGTGTCAGCGACTGAGCGATGTGCCCAGCACGTACTGCGCGTAGGCGACGGCCGTGTTCAGGACGATCCGCTGCGGACGACCGGTCCACGGCTCGATGCGCCCCCAGCCGATCCGCGCGTTCTGGTCCTGCGTGCCGGGCGGCTGGTTCAACAGCGAGTTGAAGACCCAGCTCAGCGAGCCCCAGTCGTTCTCCTGGTCGGCGTACTCGGACGGCAGGTACAGGGTGGAGCTGCCGTTCATAGTCAGCCCGATCTCGTCACGCATCGGCCGGAAGCGGGCGGCTTCCGAGATGAACTGCGTCATCATCAGCACGCCCTGAGCCATCTGACGGTTGTCATTGGCGTTCCACAGCGCCCAGGCGGCCCCGTTGACGGTGCTGCGGTCGATTTGTAGGCCCGCGCGGGTCTGGCCGGCCCAGCCCTCGATGTTGGTGTAGTTCTCCCCGAACGGGGTCGCCCACTCCTGGTTCGGCGAGACGCCGGAGGGACCAGCGTGGTCGCGGTCGCCCAGGTAGTTGTAGTGGCCCTCGCCCGTCCACCAGCCGACGAGGTACAGGTCCGAGCGCCGCAACTGAAGGCGCACGTAGTTGGGGTTGCCCCACAAGTGGATGTCGACCTGCGTGAAGTCCGCGCCGCCCGCCTCGCGGCCGGACGGCCAGTTGCCGGTGTGCTCCACGTCGTAGCCCGAGCCGGCGTTCGGGACCGAGGTGGAGGCGCCGTCGTTGACCCGGTTGCGGATGTCGTTGATGAAGTTGATGTAGTCGCCGCCGTTGTTGGCCCCGATGTAGAAGGTGGGGTTGCCGTTCTCGGCGTGCGCGCTCGGCGCGCCGCCGAGCGGA
>Ga0307511_10000377_pt1 | contig 47555 bp, 57 predicted proteins | sample 13_EM_MG_FD_200266 | JGI IMG/M metagenome (GOLD analysis project Ga0307511, IMG submission 200266) | Populus trichocarpa ectomycorrhiza microbial communities from riparian zone in the Pacific Northwest, United States - 13_EM | ecosystem: Host-associated > Plants > Roots > Unclassified | place... | reverse complement strand
CGACAGGACTTTTCGTACAAGAATCTGTTTGTGAACGATCTGCCCACACCCATTCAGTCATCATTCTCCGAAGATAGGGACGAAAGAGCAAAGTGCTTTGTCTTAGGCGAGAATCGAACCGAAGAGTGGAGTCTTCCATCCACGCACTTAAGCGCTCGCCGTCGGAAACACCTCCGGCACCGATCGGACACGGAGCAATCATCCGTTCATTCTGGTTTTCGGGTTTCGACTCCGGGCAACAGCCACCACCGTCACTGCCCGTCGAGCTGACTAACTGCACGCTGCGGCGAAGCCCGGCGGGATCGGAGCCCATGCACTTGAGAGACAGTTTGTATCGCCATATGTCATCAATCATTCATATGTTGGATCCACTCAATGGGGAGGATCTGCCGTCTTCTCTGATCTCCCCAATGTGGAGTGCAAAACCATTCATAAGTTGGGCCGATGCCACCGCTTCCTCTGGCAACAACTACCATGTCTGCCGACTCTATCGTACGCCAACCCCGAGTGATTGTTCTTTGCTTCGACGGGACTTCCAACGAATACGGCGCTTCGGTAAGTTTCGACACCAGCTCACCTAGCTGCGTCTCACAAGGTGGTCTGACTCGCGGCCCAGAATACAAACGTCGTCAAATTCTATGCCCTTCTCGACAAATGTCGTCCGTTTGAGCAGATTGTGTATTACCAGGTCCAGTATTCGCGTTTGAGGCTGGCTTTCTCCGCCAAATCTGACTTCTGTTTGCGCAGCCCGGCATCGGGACGTTTGTTAAACCCGGAGTCGTGAGTCCGTTGTTGGAGTGGGTGGCCAAGACCGCAGACTTGGCCATCGCATGGTGCGACATCCATTTCGAATAGCCTGTCGATCCGCTCACTTAACGCTCCCAGGTACCTCAACGAGCACGTTCGCGCTGGATACAAGTTCCTCATGCAGAACTACCGGCAGGGTGACAAGATATGCCTGTTTTGTAGGTGGAGTCTTCCCTCCAAATGAAGTCATTGACCACATCACCATCAGGATTCTCCCGCGGCGCCTACACTGCTCGTGCATTGGCCGGATTTCTGTTCAAGGTATGTCATCAGATCCAAACCGGCGCCGAAGTCGACGTTTAATGATAACATACAGATCGGGCTGCTCCCCAGGGACAACGAGGAGCAGGTCCCTTTTGCATATCGACTCTACAAACGGACGGACAAGGTCGGATGTCAACTTGCAGCAGGCTACAAGCGAACCTTCTGCACCCCAGTTACGATCGATTTCGTCGGAGTATGGTGCGCGCCCCCAGCACTCGCCATCCTGGTACTGGCCAGCACTCTGACGAGCCTACAGGGACACTGTTGCGAGCGTTGGGTTACTCTATGGCCGCAACTTGCCCTTTACCACGAGCAACGAATCAATAAGGGTGTTCAGACACGCGCTGTCCCTGGACGAAGTAAGGGTGGATTTATTATCCCCGTTGATATCTGCAATGCTTAACGGTCTATTCTAGCATCGTGCTAGATTCCAACCCAATATGTTCCATCGTGAAAGCCCAGATGAAGAGTCTGCCAAGAAGGATCCAGAAGACCCTGGTTGTGCAGACTCATCCGATCCGCAACTCTCCCCAGAGAACACCGATATCCAACGACCGCGGCCAAAATTGACGACGTGGAAGATGACCGTCCGAAGGCTGTCTGAGATGGAGCGTTACAGGGCAGCAGGAAGGAGGGATGACATTTCAAACAGAACCAGGGCCGTCGCATTGGAACGTGCCGCTCTACGAAAAACTGGGGTTGGACTCCTCCAGAGTGTGGAAGAAGTTTGGTTCGCGGGGTGTCACTGTGATGTTGGCGGTCAGTACCCTACGTTCTACCCTGAGTTGTCGCCTCTCATTTTGGCTATTCTAAAGGTGGGGTAGTTGAAGATGACTGCCGGTACTCTCTCGCCGATATCCCCCTCCGATGGATGGTCAAGCAGGTCGTGTTCTCCCAATGCGGTATCCTTTTTGATCAGGCCGCTCTTCGGAGGGCCGATATCGATATCTCAACCATCGTCTTCACGGACCCTCGCCAGCCCACCGTCGAAAATTTTTGGACGGGGACCCAGAAGTCCAAATCTCCACCCACAGCCTCTGGTCGTGAAAGTAGTGATCAAGCTAGCGGGAGCGGTGCCGCAGAAATGTGGCCGATTGATCAGGACGTGCTGACTGACACCCACGACGAACTGAGGTCGCGGAAGGTCTGGTGGATGTTGGAGCTATTCCCAATGAAGTATGCATGGCAAGAAGTGAGCGGGAAATGGAACGCAAAGTGGGGGTAAGATGCTCCTTGGTGTGATCTTGTACGCTCGCTGAGAACGCTCCCAGATTCAACGTTGGGAAGGGTAGGCGTATTCGTGAAGAGGAACCACACTTCCACAGGTCCGTCAGAGAGAGGATGCAGGTCGAAGAGCTGGGTTACCGACCGAGAGCCAGGTGGAATGTGGGCAAAGAGCTCTACGTGGATTGAATTATCATAAGCATGGTACAAGTTAGCTCGAGGTCTGTATTGCCTGGGGGATGAATTGTATACTCCGTCGCCTGTGCTGAACTGAAGCAGCTCCAGTAGAGACTCGTGCCATGGGTTCATCTCTCCCGGCCCGGGATCGACAACCACTTGCGCCCAGTTCGGAATTCCGGAGGAAAGGACCGAGTAGTATCCGAATGACCTCCATGAGACGCTCATAACGCAAGCCCGCCGATGGGGTTTTGGAGAGGAAATAGTGGAAGGAGCGAGCCGATCCAGGATTCACCACTGCAGTCTGGGGAATTCGGGGAATAAAGTCTCAGCAGGTGGAAGGACTGACTGTCCTCACAGAACCTGCCGGAGCCCTCTCCGAGAGCGCCCAACCGAGGGCCCGGATCATCGCGCCCTCCCGGTTTTCTCTGGTGGCGCTGGCGGTGCAGAGGCTGGATTGTGTGATTCACGCGATGCACTCGGGAGCGATGGGGCATGGGCATAAACTCCATAAAAGGTATGTGATCGATGGACAACTGGTTACACCGAGCCAACGTGTAAACGACGTATGGTATGCAAAACATCTAGGGAAATACCTCCTTCTCGACGCAACGAAAAAGTATCGTACGCCCACGCTCGTCCGTTGTTGGTTGTCGGAGGTGTAGGTAGTGCGGTGACCAGAGTGTGATTTCTATGCGATTGGGAGCGGTTGTACCCGTTCCACCTGGGTGGGGAGCGGGGGAATGGTTCGACAATCGTAGGCGGATGTTCATAGTGCATCTTGGAATCGCCTTGTTCCATAAGGGAAGAACTTGGCGCGTGCCTCCCGACTGACGACATGGACGGCAAAGTCCCCAGCATCGATCATTGTCCAACCATCGTCCGCCCTCCGTTTTGAGTTCGGTGGTAGCGTCACTGGTGGGGAAGATTGGAGTAACTGAAACCAAAGCGTAGTAGACGCGTTAAAATCCTCGCACACCGGCGGGGACGACATGTTTGCTTACGGATTTACGGACAACCCGGACCACCGCTTCAATCGCGCCTCGGTTTTCCGTCCCTTCCTTCACCTGCAGAAATGGAGTTGGAGCCCAAGTTTGAGTGATGGGGATGCGACCTTACCTGTGCAAGGACAATCCAATTCCATAGCCCCCCAACCATGCCCGTGGCAACACCCTCTCCAGCATACGTTCTTCCTCGCTTTCGCCGGCCCTTTGGAATGGCATCCGGGAGGGGTGGTCCTGGGGGCGTTGGTATCGGCTCGCAAACCAGGAGTTCGGATTGGTCCAAGTGAGGGGAAGTCTTCAAAGCGGCATGGAGATTTCTTACTACCGTTGGTACGCCTTCCGGAAGAGGTGCGGGACCGTTCTGGATCAGGTGCGGGACTTTCTGCCTCACGAACGGTGTCGGGTCAACAAACCATGGTAGTCTGCCGGTTGTAGCGGTAGTAGTCGTCGAAAGCTGACGACGTCCGAGAGAGTTGAGTTGCCTCAGGAATGATGAGGACATTCAAGTAAAGTGGTGGGATCGGTTCGGCAAAGCCCGAGCTGGCTGTCGCTTGTGATATCTCCCGCCTGGCATTTCTAATACCCAGGGTTCTTAAACGTCGCCCGTCTTCGACGCGGCACACACAGTAAGAACCCAAACGACGACCACGGACACGCCATGGCTGGGATGAACGGGACGCGAGTTAGTCTTGTGGTATTCGCCACATCTTTTCTAGTGGGTACGTCCAGCAATACGCCTGCTTCCGAGCTCAGACCTCTCACGTTGCCCAATCCAGGGCTGCTGTTCACGCATTGGATCGCGGACTCGTTAACTCTGTGGAAACCGCCGGCCACAGACGAACGGTTATTGATGTCCGCGACCTACTACGCTGTGATCGCCAAAGCACCGATCGGATTCCTCTACTTTTTCGCTTTCGTGGCCATCGGTGGCGGTCTGACGATACTTCTGTGTCTCCGCGAAGGCGAGGCTGGGAACCTCATGTTTGATGGGGGGAGTATATGTTCGTATCCTCGTATCATATTCCGCCGCTCGTTGCGCTAATACCCTGCCCGCAGTCCTATATGCAACAGCACTGGCTGTGTACATGCACACCGTCCTCCCGAGTAAGTCCCCAGCCGCAGTACCCCGTCGAGACCCGGGTAAGCGTTTGACGTATTGACTAACTTTTTCCTTTTTAGATCTCAGAGCGAACTTCATGACCTTACCCGAGCTCGTGACGGAGGTTTCTGGACCTCTAAAAACGTCGACACTGGAACTTGCATCATCCCACCTTGTCTGTAGCGTTTCTCTGACGGGTGTACTGGCGCTGCAGGCAGGTCGGTGGTGGGCGGAAAACAATAACGACCCCGACAACTGATCATGAGGCTTATGTGTCCCACTTCATTCTAACGTTTTACGTTGTTGTGTCATGTTTAATACGGATAGATAATTCACATGCTGCATCGTTCAGTACTGACAGTCAAGCGCCAACTGTTGGGACGGTATACAAAATAACAAAGGTCATAATGCTGCATCCAGATCATACTGATTGAACAAGGGTTCGGGAAAATACCTGGCCCTCACTGTCCTTCCACCAAAGAATCGTCCGTCCAGCTCCCTAACCGTCTTCCAAGCCCCGACCGGACCAGCAAAAAGGACAAATATTCGGACGGCATCGTCGGGGTTTGGAGGGGATGGTTTGACAAGGCGAACGACAACTCGCTCAACTGTCCCATTCTTTGAGCATTCGTCCCCTGTGTATACTGTCAGCGAAGGTTTCAAAGTAAGGGGGGATAATGAACACACCGATCTCTTCCCTCAAGTCCGCATCATCCGAGTCTTCAGGACCAACCATGTTCGTAAGGACCACAACTCGGCTAGGCTCTCCAAACCTGATGCGATCCTCTCGCGCCTGGGTGTCTTCATTGTCGTTGATAATCTTACCCATCTTGGATCCAACGCCAACGACTTTACCCTCCTTCTTGCCTTTACCTTTACCCTCGCGAATCTGTTCAACCTTCAACGCGTTCACGATACCCTGACCATCTGCTCCCAGACCTTGTCCTTCCTGGTACCCCCATCTCGCCATCATCCGTTCAGCAAAAGTAGATGGATCGGACCTGTACATCGTTAAGAACAATCGTATCATGAAGATGAACGATGACATACTGTTGGACAGGATTGTGCGGAACAGGATTCAAATCTTCTGGAGGTTGGATGGCAGCCAACGCGCCAAATTTGGCTGCGATCGCGGCTGCGGCCTCCCTCTTGCGGGCAACCTCATCCTCGATCGAGGGAGGTGGACCGGGAGGAGGGGGAGGGACGGAAACAGGCGCGAAGGGGTTATATGCCAGCGGTGGCGGGGACTCTCTTGGCGGCTCTGGTTGGTGCACTTGAGATACTGAGCACAAGGCGGCCCTACGCTGATATAGGTCGTCTTCTGATTCCTCCATCGAGATAGAAGGTACTCGACCCGAGATTGCCATTCGTCGCGCATAGGCGTCATCGCCGGACATGACTTGGTCGACGGCCACCACAGAGGGGGTTAACTGCTGTGGACCGGAAGAAATTACAAGCCGTCGTTGGTAAGCTTCATCACCAGTCATGTCCGTATCAACCGGGGCGGCGTGTGCACCCAGCCCTCGAGGTACGTCATCCTCATCTCGATTCCAGTGGTCATAGTCATCGAAGCGGCCTGTGGGCAAGTGAGACAATGGGCCCATTGGATTTTAACGGCGTCACGGACCTGCTTTATGCGGCCGTTCACCTTCAGATCCACTCCCCACGCTGTCGGTGAAACTGCTGCTCCGATAACGCTTGCCGGCACCCATCCGTTTTTCTTCCAGCGCACGTCGTCTGCGTTCCGCCCTATCACGTTGTCTCCACATTTTGTATTCATTGTAGTCATTCGGTCGGGTCGGGTCGTAATCCTCATTCGGGTCCCAAAGAGGAACAGCGGGAGCGTTTTTCTGTCAGACTGGTGTCAACATGAATGCTCCGCGAATCGTAAGCGTCCTATCCACCTTCTTGCCTTTCTTTCCGCCCCTTGACTTCTTGTTTTGGCCCCGTTTATTCTTGAAACCGTTCACGTCCTCATCCAACACCATCGAAGGAGGCTTGACCTTCTTTCCCCATCTCTCGGGTTGGGAAGTTGGTTGGGGATCCGGGAGCGGGTTCGAAGCTATTTCGGAAGTGGTGGGCGGGGCAAAGACCACCGCGGTGGCGGAAATGGTGGATGTTGACGACAGTGTTCCCCCGGGGATAGAACCCGGTATCCTGGGCACGGCGGGCTTCGACTTCTGCTGAGCATTACGTCGCACTGGGGCGAACGCAAGAGATGCAGACCATCCTTTATATTCGATGACACATGATTAAGTTCACTTTGTATGATATCTTTCCGTTCAGGGAGGCAATACCGGCTGAGGCCTTCGTGGAGGCTGATCCTGAGTCTGCGGAGGTTTGATCGCTAGTCGAAAGCTGGGCCTTGCTGGTCGGTTGCTGCTCCAGAGGGGATTTTTCGACTGGGGTCGGCTTTAGGGGTGCAGACGACGACGAGGTCGGCACCTCTTGATTGGCGAAAGGTTTTGCAGCGGTGAACTGGATTCCACCGTAAAGGCCACCGGCTCGACCGGACATGACGATGATCGCGGTTTGTGGATAAGGAGATTTGGGTGGCGCCTCGATGACGCCCACTGTCCCACAACTCCGTCTTCGATCCACGATGGCTGGAGAGTGCAAGTCCACTCGTAAACGGGCACACCCCGACGAGAACATTGACACCTCTACCATCGTCAGCCCCCGCAAACGCAAACGGCAGGCAACCGACCCGAGCAGGTCATCCACCACTACCGCCACAAACACCAGTTCCGAGAGCACTCCGGAACCCCGAATCGTCCAGAGTCCGTATTTCTCTCCACCGAAAAAAAAACATGACAACGCTCGTAGAAGGAGGCTCCTGGGGGCCTCACGGAGTTTGTTGAATGAGAATAGTCGCTTTATCAAACGCCCCTCGGCGACTGCCTCGCCTGCAGAACCAGCGGAGATCAGGGGACGCGACCGGTCGAATGTCACTGAGACTACTGCCGCGATAACTGAACACCTTGTGTCTGAGCTGTCAAAGGTGAAGTTTGGGAAGCGGAAGACGCGTAGGGACCCGGGGCCTGCCCCTCCTGAAGAGCCTAGCGAATACCCTGCTGATGGGGCTAATCTAACCGCTTTCGAGAAGCAGGTACGCGTTTGCGTTATATATCCATCCTTTTAACCTTAGACGCATCGTGACAGGTGTCAAGTATAAAGAAACAGTATCCAGGCGTTATTCTTATGTTTGAGGTTGGCTATAAGTGTCTCCTCTTCGAGGAGGATGCCGAGGTATGATCCTAATACAGCCACACGCTCCTCTCTCTCATAAGGCCCCTTAGATTGCCCACAAAGAGCTCGGTGTACAGCTCTCGAAGGATGGTAACATAGCCACTGCCATGGTTACTATGGAACGTCGGGGTCTGCACCTGAAAAAGTCCGTGGGGGAACCTCAGATCGGGTTGCCAGCGCTGATGATTCGTGTGTTAGACTTCTCTACCGCGGGTATAAGGTTGGACTCGTTGACCAGATGGAGACTCGTGCGTTGAAGAAAGTTGGGGAAACCCGCAACGAAACTTTCAAGCGGGAAGTGACACGGATCTATACGGTTGCCACATACGTGGACGAGTTGGGTTCAGTAGATCAAGACCATCCCCCCACCTTGATGTGTGTGGTGGAAGAACGTGGGAGGTCGAATGGCGACGCAACTCGCATTGGTATGACCATTGTGTGCCCTACAACGGGGGAGGTCACCTATGACGATTTTCAAGGTGCGTGAATCCAACAATACTTGGCTCACCGTAGCTTACGGTGGAATGTCAGACAAAAGAACGAGGAGTGAGCTTGAGGTTTGTCGCGCTCGCGTATCAGATGATACGAGTCCCTGAGGGATGGTCAGAACCGCATCATGCACGCAAGACCGCACGAGCTCCTACTTCCTGAGAGCGGTCTCTCGAAGGAAACAGAACGACTACTCACACACTACGCAAAGTGAGCTAATCATGACAACTTTCCGAGTCCAACTCACCTCTCTTTCAGTCACCCTGACGGCGACATTACGGTGCGGATAGAAAGGTTTGACGAAGTTCAGTCGTACTCCGACGCACTTTCGTACCTTTCCGAGTTTTACACCGAGGGTGGTATGATCCCCGCGAGTCTCTTGGGTGAATAACAGCTAAATTTCTCGCCAGCCCCCGTCGGACTCCTAATCGGATACCCCAAGCAAGTGGTCATCGCGCTAGCGCATATGATCAAATACCTCTCCAAGTTCGACATCTCTAGAGTTTTCCGCAAGCAGACCAGATTTAAACAGTTCACGGAACGTAATCATATGTTATTAAACGCTAATACTCTCACAAATCTGTACGTTCCCAGCGCTACGCTTCTACATCCTTGGCTAACCGTTCCCGACGCCGCAGAGAGATATATCGAAACGAAACCGATTATAAAACAGAAGGTTCGTTGTTGTGGATCTTGAATAAAACCAAGACGAGATTCGGGCTACGGAAGTTGCGGGAATTACTTGGGAGGCCGCTCTTGGATATTGGGTGAGTCCCCATCGAGGGGGTTTGGGTACCCACTCACCTAACTTAGGGATATCAACAAGCGTCTCGACGCCGTTCAGGAGATACACGACTACAGCGAAAGCAAAGCTATCAGCGCGCTGCTGGAACTGTTGTCCAACCTTCCCGACTTGGAAAAGGGTTTGTGTAGAATCCAGTACGGAAGTGTAGGGCATTTCGTTTCCCCACCCCTATGAATACTGATACCGGACACAGTGTACACCAGCAGAACTCTGTGACATAACCGAAGCCCTCCACAGCATCGCAAATAGGTTCCCAGAGTATCACCGACCACCGGATGTCGGGTGTGATGCGAGTATCCTCAATTCCACTATATTTGTGTTGCCCAAGTTGCGGCCAATTGTAACCGAGATTATGGGTCATCTTAACCTTGGTGCCGCAAGGGCGGGGAAGAAAGAGAAGATGTGGACTGAAGCCTCTAAGTATTATGATTGTGTCAATCGTCATCATGATGTGCGTGTTGCCCCTTCTCTACACCCGGTTCCTCCAATCAGACATCTCACCTAGGTGATAATCGCCATTGAATTCGACCTGGACCAAGAACTACAAACAGGTGCCGTGCCGAAATCTGCCCTCTCTCACGGTGACTGACTTTATATGTAGTACGCAAATGGTTGGGGGATGACAAACTCGAGTTCAAGGACCTCCCTCATGAGAAGGTGCGCCCATTCTTGATCTCTTAGCATGTCGTGTTAAGGTGTTTGTAGTGTTTCGTTGAGATCTCACGGAAAGGGATCGAGGATGGATCTGTCGATATCCCAGATGATTGGGCATATGTAGGAGGGTGAGAAAACTTGTCAGGTTCCGAAATTACCCAAAGTGACTTTGTCAACAGCACTACTGCAGTAAAACGGTACCGGACCCCAAAGATGGCGACACTGTCGGAAGAACGAGCTCGCGCCACAGAGAAGCTAGAAGCCGAAGCCAACAAAGCCTATGCGTCATTTCTGACGGACATCATCGACAACTACGGCCCGCGACTTAGAGATGTCGTCAGCAGACTGGCGATGGCGGATTGTCTCCAGAGTTTCGCCGCTGTAGCAAAAGAGCGCCAAACTTATGTCCGCCCGAGGTTTACCGAAGATGATACGTTGGAAATCGTAGGAGGGAGACATCCGATCGTGGAAAGCCTGCTTGAACGGCCCTGTATAGCAAATTCTATCCGGTTTGGAGGTCAGCGCCCTGGGGGTGAACCATGCAAAATTATCACCGGGCCGAACATGGGAGGGAAGAGTTCTACGACGAAAATGATCGCCTTGATCGCAGTCATGGCCCAGGTTGGGTCCTTCGTTCCAGCGGAGGCGGTTACGATAGGCATTCTCGACGGGATTATGACCAGGATGGGTGGTACGATTTTGTCTTCATGATCCCCTTTTACGTCTAGTACTCACAGACGAATAGCCTCGGACGAACTGGCCAGAGGTCGATCGACGTTCATGGTCGAGATGGTCGAGACCAGCCTGATACTGGAGAAGAGCACGTCCCGGAGCCTTGTCATCCTCGACGAGCTCGGTCGCGGGACGTCTACCTTTGACGGGGTGAGTGGGGCCTCCGGGCGGTCCAAAGGTATCGTTGATGCTTACGCCTTCCGTAGATGGCGATCGCGCATGCTACCCTCCGCCAGTTGACGCAGCACAACAAATGCAAGACGCTATTTGTCACCCACTATGCCTCCGTTGCGGAGCATCTCCAACGTCGATGGCCTCGGCAAGTGGAGAACCTCCACATGGGCTATAAAGAGGACGTCCTACAGGACGGGTCGCGCGATGTGATATTCCTCTACAAGCTTACCCCCGGCATCACAACAGAGTCCTTCGGCGTAGAATGTGGGCGTCTAGCCGGGCTTCCAGAAGCTATCCTCAAACTTGCAGCATCCAAATCGAAATCACTGCGACAGTCTGTCGAAGCTCGGGAGAAACGAAACCGGTATGTGATTAACCGCTTTCTACAACTAGACGGTTCACTGATGTATATCGTACTTCAGATCCTTGATTGCGACTAAATTATTGCGGGATTGTCTAGGTACAAGTGGTGCAGCTGCGGTGGAAGAATTGAAAGACATGGTTAAGGACTTGGCCATCAGCTAGTCTCTGCAGCCACCTTCGTCTTTTTCTTCTTGGGTTTTTGCGGCTTCTCAGATGGAGCCTCGACTTCCTCCGCCTTTCGCTTCGCCTTCGGCTTGGAGGGTTTCTCGTCGTGTTTCGTGGCTTCTCCGGATGCATTCACCGCTTTGCGAGGCTCAGGGACACGCGTCGCGTCGCGGACCTGCTTGCACATAGCATGTAGCCCAGTAGCTTGTCCGTACTTCTCGGAGCTCATCAATTGCTGCAGCAATCCATCCCATGCATCTGATTTCCACAGTGATCCCACTTCCTTGTCATTCTTGAAGAATCGCTTTGTCTGACGGATCGCGGTGAGAACCAACTTGAACACGTCCTTCATCTGTGCCGTGGTGAGCTCCCCTGAGATCACAGAAGAGGTGAGCAAAGTGACGATGGTGCCACGAAGTGACGGGATGAAAGATGAAAGGTCTTCGGAAATACCGTCCTGAACAGGGAGTCGTCAACTGCGATGTCGTGCTCAGCCACAATCCACCCGTACCTTCGCCGGTATGTTGTTGAACAAAAGGTTCAATAACCCCAAAGTCTGGCACTTCCTATACGCATTGACAGTCTTTTCGGTGACAGACACGTCCAGGATATCCTGTCTCGAATCCCATGCAACTTCGGGACACCGCCGAATGAACTCTTGAAAGAAGGCGCTGTTCAGGCGAGAGGCTTTTCGCGTCACAAAATCTTGAAGAGACTGGAGGTACACGGAACGAATAGCCCCGTCCGTGCCGGTATGGCTGAGGGCTCGAACCAGATAACAACAACATTGTCCGATTGTTGCAAGGTTATCCGCGGAGGATGCGCGACGAGCCTCCGAGTGCAAACCCTCGAGAATAGAACCGATATCAATGGTTTCGTCCTTGTCCGGGTGCTCCTTGAGTTTTCCTATACGTGAACGAAGGATGCCAGTCGCTTTCTCAGACAACTGGCTTTCTTCCGGACTGGCAGTGATGACAAGCTGAAGTAGAGGTGGAACCAGGAGCGGGACATAAGCACTGGATGGCTGTTTCTTGATGTAGATATCTACAAGATCGAGAACGCGGTTCTTGAAGTGAGTTGCCTCGCGTTGGGCATTCGTATCTGAAAAACTCGTGAATCAACGCGAATAACCTGTTGGAACGGCAGAGACTCCATACCCTTCCCGCCTTTCCTCTCACTGGCTCTTGACCTGAAGATCTCAGCGAGCTTATCATCAATCGCCATCATCTGGTCATCATCCATAACGTCCTCCTCTTCAGAGTCATCTTCTCCTTCGCTATCGTCGGCGGGTTCGATCCCGCTCGCTCGAAGGGCTTCTTCGATCTTGCTCCGGAGTTCGAGATCTGGCTCTCCGTCCTCTTCGTCCTCGTCTTCATCTTCCTCACTTTCAGAGTCTGAGTCTGAGTCTTGGGCACCTTCGTCATCCATCTCTTCATCTTCGTCCTCACCCTCGTCCTCCTGAGTGGGGTCTCTTCGTTCCAGTTGCTGCATGATACGTTAAGTCCGACGCATTTACTTCCCATGATAACATTGCACCCACGGTCAATATAAGCTCGATTGTGCTCCTCCTCAGACGTGCTGAGAGGAGAGAAAATGACTGGTTTGCTACAGTCCGAAGGAACATGGTTCCCTTTTCCAAGAAGCCGATGAGAGTGTCTGCCAGTATGTCGATAGGAAGTGGTTCGTCCCCGTCCTCTGGCTGGGGCTCGGTACTCTTTCGCTTTTTCTTGTTCTTATCCTCGTCGGAAGCCCTAACGGGAAATAGCCGAGTAATCCCATTGACGACCGTCTGTTGGTGAGAAAATATTGTGAACAAGTACAAGTGCAAGTATCACCGAAAGCTTACATCGATCACATCTGATCCATCCTCACTCTCGTCACCTTCCTCTTCGTTTGCAGTGTAATACCGCTGTAAGATGGCACCGGCTAGAAGCAGCTGAGCGCCGCGGACGGGGTGTTGGTCCTCGCTATCCACCTGCAAGCACAGTAAGCGATCAAAGTAATGTCCATGAACGAGGTTCAACGCACGGTTTTTAGTTTTGCGAGTACTTCCTGAGCCTTGTCAATGGGTTTGATCCCAGATTCGTCCTCATCATCAATCTGGAATGCGATGTGAACGTTCTTGGACATGCCCTCCAGTTTCCTGATTGTGTCCAGGACGTGCAAAATCCAGAATTCGCCATTGGATGAGACCCCCGCAACTCTCGATACCTTCTCACTCGTGCCTTCTAGATGTTCAGAGCACAGCCCGCACAGAGTGTTAACAAAACCTTACCTGATTTAACTGATGAGCTCTGCCCCGTCAGCTCACCTAGAGAAGTCAACAACTTAATTCTGCATTCATTCTTCAGATCTTCGGAAAATGGGGGCTTCGGTATGTGACGTAGCTGGATTTGACGATGAGAATCGCGACACCATCCAAAAATGCGCTCTTCGACTTACCCCGATCAAATCACTCTTCTCGTTCTTCCGTGAGATGATGAACAGACCGTTGAGAGTGAGCCAATCGAGAACAGAGAACACCCAGGCATCCACTTTCGGTATCGATGCGTCTCGAATTAGGAGGGCGAGCTGGGATATAATCCAAGAACGTCGGGAGTAGACGGCTCTCATGTCAGTTCTAGTAGGCAGGCCGTGGTTAGAGTCAGCGAAGGATAGCCGAAACATCTACAACTCACGTCGATTCGTCGTTGATCTGTTCAAGTAAATAATTAACATAGTCGGCGGTGTCATCCGGATTCATGGAGCTGATAATTTTCTCCACGGTTTTCGTCTTCGTAAGATTGTCGAATTGCTTCGAGCCGTGGGCACCCGTGAGCTGAAGGATTAGTGTGAAGCCCAGGGTGGGATTATTTTGCACACATGAGTTGATGTCCGAAGCCTGATAATTCCTTTGTTGGCGCGTGCACTGGTGAGAAGATGAGGGTAACATACGACGGATAGAGCGGCCTTATGTAAGTAACGGTCGCTTTTTGAGAGGTGGTTTATCCAGGAGCGCATGAAATTTTTGGTGAAGAGGAAAGGTAGATCTTGAGAATTCCGAATCCTGGGTAGCGCCTTTTGGAACAACTGGAACCCCCAATACTTTCGCTCCGGAGATGATGTCGATGAAAAGAGGGATTCTAGGACATGCGGGTGAGACGAGAAGTGATTCTCCCGAAGGCGAAAGCTTACCATCAACGACCAAACTCCAAAAGTCTTGGAGGGACCCCTTGGGGGTGTCATTTTCGCCCTGGGGTAGCAGCGAATCCAGGAGGATGGTCCAGGCAAAGTGTAGTTGAGGTTTCCACGCTCCTGGAGCTGCATTCGACTCTGGATCTTCCTCTGAGGCTCGAGATTCCTGTGGAACAATGGAACGGTTGGATGATTCGGGAGGAGGCAAGAACAAACCTTGAGAATATTAGCGATAACCTTCAAGTTTTGTGTTGCTAGGATGTCCGTGTTCTTGAATACGGGGGACAGGACCGGGCTCCAGTCCTTCTCAGGGAATAGTGCTTGCAGCCTCAGGGTCAAAGCGAGCTTTTCAGGAGTCCAGCCAGAACCTTTGGCATATATGGTATCAAGAGTCACTTCAACACCTTGCTCCCTCCAGTTCACATCCGACTTCGCCAAAGCCTCTATCGCGGAAGCGAGAACCCACCAAGCGCTCTCACGCAACCATGATTTCTTCTCTCCTAACGCGACCAATGTGGTGACAACTGATTCGTAGCCGCCCAGGGATGATGCAGATGTGGAGGAGGTAGGAAGGGTCCCGTTGCGTGTAATAAGCCCCGACTGGATGACGGAGGTAATCCCAAACAGCCGAGCGAAGAGATTGTCACGCTCCTCCTGGCCGCTCATGGAGCCTTGCGTTTTTGACGCGTCCAGAATAAGTGTCATAATTTGGCCGCATGTGACGGTATCCAGTCTCGACAACAACTTTGTACGCCGACCGTTAGTAAGTGGCGTTAATGGATGGACAATTTAGCGCACCGCTGTAAGAGCAACTGCAAATCCGAGCCTGCTGCTTTCCCTAGGGCTGGCAAGTCCCCGAATCAACCTCCGAATGGAGTACGAGACATCCTGGGCATTGAGTACGTCCAAGGTATCTGCCTGGTCCGAGTCTGAGGTTCCCTCCCCATCCGAGATTTCCACTGGGGTGAATTCTGTCTGAAATTTGTGTAAAATAGTGACGAGCCTAGCCGTGGCATCTAATCTCTCCTTCTTCTTGGATGAAGAGAGATTCCAGAAGAGTTCCAGGGTCGTCGACATTAGATCAGCCCCGCAGGATGGCGGGAGGTATTTTTTTCAACGGAGGACCACTCTCGATCGTCTGGATCACGAAGGTTTCCCACGCTTGCTACACATCTCGTTATGAGACCACGTGGCGGCCATATTGAAGTTTCAGCCGTGTCGTATCACCATGAGGTTTCGGGAAGGTCGACAACTGATTTCACTGAGGCAGTCAAGGGAATGTAGGTATTTGGGAAAATCAACGAGCGATGCGGATAACTATAGGGGATGATAAGGTATTGTATGTGCGGAGCCTATGCATGTGTGTAAAACAGAGCGATAAAAATGTCCGGATACGATTATCGTAGCCAGGAGCGCGAGCGGTTAAATGAAATGACCCCAGTGTCCTTTGACCCCCGCGCGACACTTCTCACAATCACTTCGGGGACCCATGGTGAACCGTGACCACTTTGGTTGACTCGACCGGACAGCTTGTGATATTTGACCTTGTGGAACTATGGGCGAAATCTCACTCATTTCCAGAGATGGGCAGTTCGTTAACGGCTTCGGGGTTCGAAGCGGGGGCTGTTCTGCGTCGGAGCGGTTGGGAGAGCCATGGGTCTGGTCGTTGGAAAGTGAGGGGGGTGTGCTCGGTGATGCCAATCGCTTCGGCGTTACTTCACAATCCATTCGCTTAGGGATGGTTAATTATATGTGAATGTGATGAGCAGATATAAGGCTTACCACATCACCATCATCTACCCGATTCTCATCAGACGACGGAAGGTGAGAGATGGTATCGCTCTGAGGTCTGGGTCCCCACGACGGAGTCATAGAGTAACCATCTGCGGAGGAGATTGACGACTTTTGCGGTGAGAAATCTATGACTGGGAGGGGTGTGTGGAAGAAAGGTCTGGGCGGGACCATATCTGTGGTGTTCACAGGGGCCAGTGATACTCGTTTCTACGGAGCACGGCGAGTTAAGCTTAGACAGACTCCCAAATGCTAGGATGCTCACCAGAGGACGATCTACTTGACTGTCTCCAGACCGAGACCTTGACCTCTTCATCGGGCGAGATGGCATAGCGAAGCTGCTTGCTGAGAGCTTAGGAGAGAAGAAGAGAGGTGGATGGTCGACCTTCATTGTGGGCTGAGAGCTATACGATAGCGAGTGGCCGGACGGGGACCACTTCAAAGACACATTCAGCCTCCGTCGGGGGACAGTCGAAAGGGTTTATGAACACTCCGTTAGACGCGCACCGGTCGTGACAGAACCGCGTGCGTGACGGACACATGTAACGTGATGCGGAAGGTCCCGGTCATCCTCAACCACTGCGAACTACGAGTTTTACCCTTGAAACGATTATCCTGCAGCGAACGGCTTGCGAAGGTGCTGCCAGGAATTATCAACGGGCTTGAAGCTTCGTCTAACTTCCTCTCCGTTAAACAACTGGCCATAGCGAATTTTTGGTCCCGCGCAGATCGCTTTGCTTTTTTTCTTCCGTTGGCAACGCGTTTTGAAGTGGTGACCACATCTTCATCTCTACTCTGTTACAATGCATTCCTGGATATAACAATAATGTACAGATTACAGGATTAATTATACGATATGTACATAAGAGCCACCGAGCATATGGTGATAACACGAGCCGGAATTACGCAGCACCATCAAAGTCATGTCCAGCATGGCCCAACCCGGCACTCCTGAGCAATGGGTCCAACGAAGCCAACTCATCCCTCATGCTGCTTCGGGCGTAGTCGTCCAGTTCCCTGAGGATGACCCCAATGATTTTCTACGTGATGCGTCAATCACCCAGGACGTTGGGAGTCACGTCCTGCGTACCTTGAATTTACCGTCGACTTTCAATACCATCTCGCCGTATGTCGACGTCCAGTTTGGCGGCGGACTCCCCATGGACCCTCCCATGTTATTGCCGTTGGCAATTCCCCATAGGCTTGATTCGCTTTCGAGCGGAGTGTGGACGTATGGCTCAGAGCCGGTAAACAGATATGAAACACCTGGGTGGGGGGACAGTAACCCAAGGGGCCCATACATCTGCTGTCCGGTTGGGGGTGGGCCGAGGTATCTTGAAATCTTGTTGTAAATCTCGGACAAGATGTCGAACAGAGATATCACAGTTTGTTGGTAATCCAATGGGAATGGCTGCAACGAAGAGTCAACAGGACGTGTCACTGCGCTTTTGGTGAAGTGACCAGACCATCGGAGGGGTAATCAGATAGGAAGTTTCAGACGTGTCTGAATAGGACATCGCGTATTCCCCCAATCCTTGCTTCTTGTTGAGTTTAGTCCGGAATATCCGCTGAGAGAGTCGGGGGTCAACGGGGTGAAAGTTCAGCCCGTCAGAGGATGGCGCACCGTCTTTGGCTTGTCTGTTGGGTCGTCCTTGATTTGCTCGTATTCCGTCAAGATGTTGATGAGACCTTTCAGCAGGTCGAAAGTATCCTTGATTTCAAACATGCTTGACAGGGACATCCCCAGCACGGCGAACCTGTAGGTTCTGCCCGAGAGTCAGGAATGCGTGATGGGTGGACAGTTGAGGGCGCACCTCTTCCTCATCGCGTGGTTGGGGAACATGCGCTCGATGTCTGCTCTGGTCATGACGACGGTGTGAAACCAGTGAGATCGCCTAGGCCCATGTCAACTTCCCCTGCACCAACTGAAGGTATAAAAGACGCGCACCCTTCGTGAACGTTCCGTAGGTATGTCATGGTGACGATCCGCTTTTGGACTAAGTCGCGAATATAATCGACGGCGTTCACGAACTGTCCTTGGGTTACTGGCGGCGGCGGCGGTAATGGGTCGGACATGATGGACTGTGAGTCCCACTCCTTGTTCTGCGATGTCTGGGTCGTCGGTGAGAACAAGGCCGTGGGCGTCGTCGGGGGAACGTTCGGTGATGGTGTGGCTGAATTGGCACCCATGTTCGCCTGGATCTGCGCGGTCGAGGACTTGAACGACGAGAGCAGGTTCTGTGCGGAGGACTTCCTGCGCATGCCCGGACGGTGGACATCGACGACGCTGCCTAGATTCATGATCGCGGTCTGAGTTGATCGAGGGGAAACAACCTCTGACCCTAACTTCGACGATTACGATGGCCGATATCAACACCATCGCGAAACAGTTCACCGACTTCTACTATACCACCTTTGACAGCAACAGGGCCGGTCTGCAATCTCTATACGTGAGTCACAGATAGGAAACGTCGTCCCCGTCCCTAATCTAACCAATCTTTTCCCGACCATCAGCGGGACACTTCTATGCTCACTTTCGAGGGGGCCCCACTCATGGGCGTTACGGCCATTGTTGAGAAACTGACAGTGAGCTACTCGCTGCACCCTATCACTGTTTCAAAAAATTGAGGTTTTGTCGAGTCCCTGTCATTCAATAAGGTCCAACACAAGGTCACCACGCTGGATGCTCAACCATCATCGAGTACCATTGCCAGCCTCCTTGTCAGCGTGACCGGTTTGCTTGTTGTACGATTATCTCTTCACGAGTAATTGGCGGCCCGATGGCATTTAAAAAAAACTCCCCATCCAGGTTGACGACAGCCCGAACCCGCTCCAGTTCAGCCAAGTCTTTCACCTGATTCCTGACGGCGGCAGCTACTATGTGTATGTCCCTTGCAGTGCGATCAACCCCACGAACCCGCTCTAACCCAGGCCAACTTCAGTCTCAACGATGTCTTCCGGCTTAATTATGCTTGAAAGTCTTTTGATCCCGTGGTTCAACAGCCGATTCGTGGTAGTATCAATGTGTTGTACGGCCTGGAGAAGTTTTTAATACAATTGTAGTGGTTTTTCTGCTGTATTTCTTCGCGATTCTCTTGATTCGCCAGTGGGTGTAATTGGATTCCACCCGCGGATTCGCGTGACAGACGCGTGTGACCGCACCCACGGGACCTTGGAGGGGCGCGTGTCACGCCCAATTTACCAGAACGCGTCGACAGCCAACCAAATACGATCGTGACTCTTACCCACCGAGCCCTGGTTCCACCCCCTTCCTCCTGGGACGATGGCAAAGAGGAATTACCTACAAACTTTATTGGATTCGGGCATCGCGGACCCCTCAGACTTTCCGCAAAAGGAACTAGGCCATCTCGACTCTTCGTTGACCTGCAAGATATGCAGGGAGTTCTATAGGGGGCCGGTTTCCTTGTCGTGCGGACATTGCTTTTGCTCGCTGGTGAGTTTGCATTACCACCTAACGTGTTGATCTTCTTGACCAGACGTACAGTGCATCAGGAACTCTATGACTTCGAAGCAAGAATGCCCGGTCTGCAGGAAGAGCGCAAATGAGGGACAAATCCGACCAATGGTGGCGTTGGAGGAAATCATCGAGTCGTGGAAGGCTGCGAGGTGCGTTATTCTACCTAATATCTCTCAACCGCGCGATTGAGTGGGCGGTCTCGTTTGCAGGGCTCTGGTTGTGACACTTGCGACGGCCAACGGCAACTCAAGCAGGTCAACCCCAGAGGAACGTACCATCGTCGGACCGTCCACCCCCACCAAGAGGAGAAAACTTGCTTCGAAAGATGGTGAGGGCTAAGCCGGCGCCTCGAGGAACTCCTACGCTCATTTGTCTGTATCCCCTTAGAAGACGGCCTGATAGATTGTCCATTGTGCCATGCCTTTGTGCCGCTCGACACTATCAATGTGCATATCGACAGTGGGTGCAAGTCGACGTCCACCCCTTCAAAACCAAAGCAGAAGGCTGAATGGTCGAAGGTGTTTTCCAAGAAATCGAAGGACAGGTGAGGTTTACAATCCCTCACGACAAATTCGCAGATTCATAGTGAGCGATGACTCAGTGCACAAGAGAGCGATCCCGACCACCGGTTACCGAAGCTGAACTATCACACAATGAAGGAGAAACAGATACGGGAACTATTGAGTCAAGCGGAGCTAAGTGCGACCGGGGACAAGAATGCTCTTATGGCTCGTCACCAACAGTACAGTTTTTTTTCCTTTGTTCGGCATATGAATTACTACCGACAAAACATTCCTCAGCTGGACCATGCTGTACAATGCTAACCAGGACAGGTCGGCCACTCAGCGGCAGGATATGGAACAACTTAGGAAGGAATTGAAAAAATGGGAGGGCGAAGGCAAGGCGAAGAAGGTGAACATCGGGGATGCAGACGAATACCAGGTGGGGATGTTGGGGACGACCGATTCCTAGTCGTCACTGACCCCACCCTCCAGCGACGACACAGACAAGATTTCGTTGAGCTCACTGAGAGAGCGAGGCGAAGTAGACCGCGTTCACGCAAACCTCAGCTTGAGGGACCCGAGGATTCTGAGTCCATGAGTCCGATCGAGGTCGACTAGCGCCTTATATATATTCCGCGCGCGATTGGTCCGTTACGTCGGCATTGTGCTCCCTTATGTGGTTCACTTATTCATAGACCCGACGGTGGTGATGCTGGTACCACATGCCCTGTACCCTGCCGACGACCCCGAACACAGCAGATGGTCCAATCGCATGACCGCTGAGTTGCGTGGACTCATCAACCGTGGGAATTTAACCGATCACACAATGGCGCGCCGAAAAAAGAAGTCCGAGACAATAGTGAGAGATGAAACCGAAGACAAAGGCCGGTGCTCGGTCCATTGTCTCGCCTCCTGGACCGACTATAAGACGATGCTGAGGTCCTTTTCGCTCTTCTCATCTCTTCGCCCCCTTCCTCTACCTTACGACTTTCTTTTCCCCCCGCCCCACGTCTCGACGACATGCCATCCTCCAACATCTTTAGCCTTTTCGCCCTTATCGCCGCTGCCGCAGTCCAGGTGGCTGCTATCCAGTACAACGTAACCGTGGGCGGCTCTGCCGGCCTCGTGTTTGCCCCAGAGTTCGTGGTAAGTGACGTTCAGTGTTCAACGCACCGCCCAGGCTGAGACCAACTGCATCCGTAGAGCGCACAACCTGGAGACACTGTACTCTTCACCTTCAAGCAGAAGAATCACACTGTCACCCAGTCTACTTTCGAAGGCCCTTGTCAACCCTTGCCGAATGGCTTTGACTCTGGATTGTCAGTCCTTCTCACGACCTGAGACATCCATTGACTGACCAATATTATAGCATACCTGTCGGCGCCGACAATGTGAACGGACCCTTCCCCGCTGCCCGGCTTAATGTCCGTGACACTCAGCCAGTCTGGGTGTACTGCCGCCAAGGAAATCATTGTCAACAAGGAATGGTCTTCGCCGTGAACCCAGGAGACAAGTTCGCTGCTTTCAAAGCGAGCGCAATGACCGGCGGTACTCCTCCAACCTCATCCTCCCCCCCTCCTCCCCTCCCCACCACGACGTCCACCCCAGTCATTGTGAATCCTCAGCCTACCAACACTCCCACTGGCACAGACCACCGTGTTGTTGTTGGCGGTCCTGGTGTCCTCACCTTCCAGCCCAACAACCTCGTCGCCCAGCCAGGAGACACCGTCACCTTCGAGTTCCATCAGAAAAACCATACCGCTACTCAGTCCACCTTCGCCGATCCTTGCAAGCCTATGACCGGTGGCTTCAAATCTGGATTGTGAGTGACCCTCTCCGAGAAGAGGGTGATCCCAACTGACGTTCCGTTCTCCAGCAAACCCGTTGGTGATGGTGTTACGGACTTCCCCACTTTCACTGTTCCCGTGAACGACACCAAGGCGGTTTGGGTTTACTGTGCCCAGGCCAGCCACTGTACTAGCGGAATGGTGTTCGCTATCAACGCTGACACGACTGGGACCAACACCTTCGAGGCTTTCCGTGCCAAGGCCATGGGATCCTCTTCGTCCTTACTCCCATCTTCCACCGGAGGTGGTACTCCGGCCCCAACATCGACTAACAACGCTGCCGGAAGGATCGGCGTTCAGTCAATCACCGGCCTCCCGGTGCTCTTGTTCGCTTCCTTGTCCTTCCTCCTTTAGTCCCTCTCTCTGGAGCTCGGTTACGGACTTCGTGGATTTGTAGCGAGTAGTTTCTTTCTTTTGTAGCTTCATTCGTTTGCTCTTACGATATCCACTCCTGGGGAGTGTTTTAACGATAGGGTTATTGTATTGGATACGGATATGTCCTGTACTAATTTGTCACGTGGGCTAAGTTACAGCTCTTAATTCCAACCATCCAGTTCGTTCCTTTTCTGAATCTTCTTCGAGGCTGAACCACTCGGACCGTCCCCACTGTCTTTACTCAGCACAATGTTTGGGTCTCCAGGCTCTCCAGTCAAGTCCACCACCACCGGCTCTCAATCTCAGTCGACTCTCTCTTTGGATAAACCCTCCTCGACTTTACCCTCGTTCCCCTATGACTCTGTTTCTCGACCTGATAATCGTTTGGCGGATGCTCTCAGCGTTCGGGACCTTCTTGCGAGTCGGCTCATCACGGCGTGCACATCTATTCAGCAGAAGACCCTGGTCATCCAACAGCTAGAAACAGAGAAGACCGCGTTACAACAATCTGTCGCTTCCCTTACCGCAAAGAAAGAAGAACTCGAGGACAGATTAGTCACGGACTTGCGGAAGGCTGCCAAAGCTCTGGCTATCAGATCTCCTGGGCGAGAAGCGTTTGAACAGCCTCCTGGCTACGATGACGTCGGTTGTTCCGTTGCCTCGAGGGGTGTTTGATTCTGATTTGCGTACCAAGGCTACGGGCAGGACTGGGGCTAGTACTGGAACTTCGACTCCCCAGATAATCCTCGATTCTCCTGGACCGATGTTGCCGACTTCAGGATCTTGCTCGGTTTTCAGGACTGCCAACGATCCCGAGGAACGCTTGAAGGCTCGACACGAGTTACTCGCCTCTTTGCCTTTGCCCGAAAGTGTCCCTGACGAGGAGTTGAAGCCGCTCGTTCTCCCTGGTAGCATGACCATCAAGGAGTTCATCTTGAGCGCCAGTAACGTTCGTCCTCCGTTCACCCGCGATGTTGAGACTAACCTTCCAAATCCAGCTCCAGTTCCTCCGAAACGGGTACAATTTTGTGCTATAACTCTGTCGAAGGGCCTAACCCTCATACCATAGGTTATCAAACTACCGCATCCTCCAAGAGCTCACGACCGCCTGGTGTCCCGACCGCGAAGAACACGGCTTCACGTTGACACCAACCTTCAAGTGTACGACGAACCCACGGACTGTGACCGCTCACAATTGGAACGCCGTGGACGTCATCGGGCCTCTTGCGGATCCAACAGAATGCTTTTATAGCAAGGATGGTAAGTGGTACTACGCCGGGACGTACCAGGCGGTTAGATTGCAAGACCTGATCCCGGAAGAGTGGAGTAACCTTTCCAACGAGGTAGGGCATCACTTTCCCCGCAATCTTGGTGACTGAGGTTCCTCCTAGGCCACGCAAGCGATTATCAAGGATACCCTCACAGGTCGCAAGAACGTCTCAGCTCAGAACAACTACGAGACCAATCAGCTTTACGGGGTGGGTGCACTGAAGGTGGCATGCGTTGGGCTACAGTGTGTAGGATTTAACGAAGGACTGTATCGTGGGTTGTTGGATCACGCTGCCGCATGCGTCCAGGGGACAGTCAAGCGGCGAGCCGGACTTGGTCCAGGTACATCGTGGAACGTACAAGCAAACACTTCCCCGTCTCCGACCTCTTCTTCGGGTTTGGAAGTATTTAATAAGCAGGGCATTCAGAACTATTCAGGCGGCATTCGAGGAAGCGAGAACTACACTGGCATTGTTACTTTCTAGTATTTGTTTGGACTCGTTAGCGGATGTATTTTCCATAGGACGTGTGGCATTCGCCGAACGCGATCACTCCCTTCAGAATCTTCTTCACCGATCTCCGGTCTTGGTAATTCGACATGGCTGATGATCCTGAGCTCGCGGCTATCCGTGCTGCCAGAATCAACCAACTACAACAGAACGCTGCCGGCCGCACGAGTGGGCCAGACGATGAAGAGTTGAAGCAACGCGCGGCAAACGAGGAGCAGATGAGGCGAGATCTGTTGGCCACTGTACTGGACCCCGGTGCCAGAGAACGACGTGAGCCGTGATAAAGCCATAGGTGACTAGCTGACTGCTTGCTGAGTCGTGCATGTCAGTCGCCCGCATATCTCTCGTCAGTCCTGAACGGTCCAAGCAGATTGAAGCAATACTCCTGAGAATGGCCCAAACAGGGCAGCTCAGGGGTAAGGTTACCGAGCCTCAACTCATTGACCTTCTGGAACAGGTACGTTGGTTGGTCTTGTTTCCCGCTGCGCAACGGCTCACCCTCGCTCAGGCTGAGGAGGCTCACAACAAATCCAACGCTAAAGGATCTATTGTGGTCGGTGCCGTCTCGGACCATTCTATACCCATCCCCCGCTGATGTTTGCTCTTTAGTTCCAGCGCAGAAAGGATTTGGACGATGACCTCGACTTGGATCTCTAGCTCTGTAAAATAAGCCGTAAAATCTCTACAATCATGTCGTCATAGCGAGGTCCGTGAGACTTGGGCCGTGGGAACATTTCGCCTTGCAGGTGGTCCACGCTGAGTCTCCTTGCCGGGAGCTCTTTTGAGTTTGTTCGTCGCGTTCCCGCACCCCCCTTCCCAATCGCCCACCCGTCAGCGTGTCGTCGTTCAGATTAGTTTTCGATTCGAGACCGCGTCGTCCGTTCTGTCAAACGAATAGATAAGCAATGTCATCCAGATCCAATACCCACCCATCCCTGCCCGCCCCCGTTTTTCAACCCGGCGCCACATCGATCCAATCCAAGTCTCGTGTCCTCGCGGGCGTGCAAGACGCGTACTGGAGCGACGATGAAGCAGTACGTGTTTGGCCGTCGCGCCCGTTGATGACCCATCCTCGTAATTCCGCTGATTTTTCCCGTTTGATCCGCACTAGGAAGACCAAGAATGTCCCCTTTGCCTCGAAGAGATGGATATCTCTGACCTGAACTTTCGGCCCTGTCCTTGTGGTTATCAGGTTCAGGCTCTTCCTTCGTCAATCCTTGCAGATGACCAACACAAAGTCTGCGCGTAGATCTGTCGTTTCTGTTGGCACCACATCAAGGAAAACCTGAACGGCAGATGCCCCGCATGCAGGAGAGAGTACACGGACGACGCTGTCCAGTTCAAGCCCATCAACAAGGAGGAGTGCGTGTACCTCGTTCTTCGTCACCGGGAGTCACTCACGGATCTCGTAGTCACAAGCGTCTGACGCAACAGAAGAAACAGAGAGAACGAGAACGCAAGGATCTGGACATGTTGGGGAGACGGCAGCTTGTCAACGTCCGTGTTGTGCAACGTAATGTTGTGTACATCGTCAACATGAATCCCCGATTCGCGAAGGAGGAGGTTAGCCTCACTACCGTACTAAGATGACGCCATTCCGCTGCTGACCGACCCACCCCAGCTAATCCCAACGTTACGCTCCAATGAATATTTTGGCCAGTACGGGAAGATATCCAAGATCGTGATCGTCAAACGGACATCCACCAGCCGCAAGAGTCCGGTCATCGGACTCTATGTCACCTACCACAGGAAGGAGGACGCTGCACGGTGTATTGGCGCCGTTGATGGTGCTCCTCCGCCAGGGGGCGGAGGGGACGTTATGCGAGCGAGTTACGGAACGACGAAATACTGTATGGGATTTCTTCGTGGCCAGAGCTGCTCAGACCACGGTTGTATGAACCTTCACGAATGGGGTGACGAGAAAGATTGCTTCACGAAAGAAGACCTCACAACGTTGTACGTCTTGCGGTGGTTTTCCCCTTCCGTCGCTTAATCGCCCCCCAGAAAACATACTCTCAAAGATACCGAGGACAGACCACGAGTGGTTGCTGTTAAGAAGACCGACGAAGCGGATGGTATAACATTCCCGCTACGCCCTGCCGTCTGTTGCTAATCCCATCTGTTAAGGACTCCCCCGCTCCGCTGGCTGGGCAAAGAACGCGACTCCAACTTCTAGTCGACCGGGTCCATCAAAGAGAGCTCTCGCGACTAGGCCACAACGTATTACCACTCCAAGTTCGGCTGATGTCCGCGCCACGGCTCGCGCAGAGCGAAAGGCTGCTGCTGTGAAATCCCCCTCACAACCTTCCTCACGACCTCAGACCCCTAGTTTACCCGCGTTTACGGCAAGACCCACTACCCCTTCGATCAAGGGGAAGTCTAAAGATGTCGTTCCTCCTCTCCCTCCTACTGTTCAGTCCGTAGGATCACCTGCACTCTCGTCCCCTGTTGTTGGTTCAGACGCTGGCTCTGTCCCCCGGGAAGCTCCCACCGAATCTCCAGCTTTGCGGCCTCAGTCTGCTCAATCAGAACAACCTGTACTACCTCCGGCACCTCCTGGTATACCTCCTCCCCCTGGTCTCTTGGCTCCTCCCGGCCTTTCTCCTCCAACATGGACACAGGCAACAGACCCCGCACTCCCGCAAGTTTCTTACCAGATGTCATCACAAGCACAGGCTCTAATTGACGATTTACGCGCAAGGAGGGAAGCACCGGTTTCCACCTCTGTAATCAGCCCTTTCCCAGACATCGACCGCACTTTGCAAGTACTGACAGGTGGCAACGATGAATACGGGGGGTTCAGTTTCAATTTGGATCCGAAGTTGGCAGAGGACTGCGCCAACACTCAGATGGAATTCCCTGGTTTGGAGGCGGAAGCCGGGATGCCCTTCCAGGGCAGTTTCTTGGAGGCTTTCCCTGGGCTTGCGAACCCTGCGTCTCCTGCTGTTAGCTTCGCCCCGCCCCCCGGTTTGAACTATACCCATAACTCTGCACGCTCTATTTACGACGCCGCTGCAACTCTCCCCCCTCCGCAGTCGAACGTTTCCTCCGGGTATACAGGATCATTCAACCCATTCGACGGCAACGAAGAACAGCTACAACGACAGTATTCTCCGTTCGATGACGATTCGACACGAAAGGTCTCTCGCTTTGGTTTTGCACGCGGGAAACAGAGTTCTGCTGCCACCTCTCCTCTACCCCCAGCAGCGTCGTTGCAGAACGACATGGGCACACACCCTCCTTACTACGACTCGCCAGATCCATCGACAGCAAACTCAGTCTCGAGCCAGTGGAACCTATCAAGGCGCCAAACTGGAGATTATCTCTCCCCCCAGTCTCGTTCGGTGTCTAATTCTCCTGCAATCCGCCACGCACAAGCGGTCTCTCCTTTCCCGCAGCAGCAATTGACTCAATTTCAACCCTTTGACAACGATATAAGCGAGGCACAACTCCGTGATTTTATCAGCTCCAGCCGTGATCGCACTGGTCCCCCCCAACTACACTCTGGTAAGAGGTCCACGCTCGTAAGCGGAGGGTTTGGCTCATTATTCCCGGACTTCAGGACAAGGGTCCCAATGGGAGTCCAGTTTCCCTAATACTCCTTTCACTGATCCTGCGATCATGTCTGCGGGTATGTCTTCCAATCACGTAGACCCATCCACCCAGATGAACATGCAACAACTGGGCTCATACGGCTCCAACCCCGGTTTTGGTCCTCCTCCCGGTCTGACGCCACCCACACAGCACCGTCCTGGTCCCAATCCTCCACACTCACATGCCAATGTCTCGATGTTCCAGAATGATACTGTTCAGGCAAGTGGGTCAGCGTATGGTGAGTATCTTTTCGCTTTACAAGGGGAGGGAGCCCCGAGGACACCGTACCGAGCGCCGTACCTTCCCCAGCGCGGAGAATCTATCAACGATCGTGAACCGTACTACCGCGCGAAGGCGTTTTGATGTTTATGCCATTCCAATCATATGCCAACTTTCCCCGCCCAATGAACACCACTTCCACTCGACTCGATCTCACCACTGCATCCCTGGAGAGGGAAAGGAATACGTCTTGGCGACGGTTGCACTTTCACCTATCCGATTCTTCACATTCCATTTTCCCCGCCTCACGAACTTCCCATTCTCCCTCCCCCTGTATTCCTTTGGTCCGGTTACAAATCATATAACTAATACCCCCTTGTTTTCCGCTTCGATTCTCATTCAATCTTCCCTTCCGGACCTGGCTATTCACCCCAGTGTCGCCATCCACAGCATCTTCGGTGGTGTTATCGCTATCGGACTTTCCCGCGCTCCAGTCTTTGTCGGCAGAGACGAACCCACCCACTCATTCAGACCAGCCTTCACCTGATGGCCAGGAGACTTCTAGTGACCCAGCCTCGGGAGGCGCGCAACCGACACTCGATGCCAAGGCGCTGAAGAAGGCCACCCAGAAGGCCCTAGCGGCAGAGCGGGCTGCGGAAAGGCAACGTATCTCACAGGAGAAGGCTGTTCTACGAGCTGCGGAGAAGCAAAAGACTGCTACAGAGAAGGAGAGGTTGAAGAGGGAGAAGGAGGATCGAGAAAAGGGAGAGAGAGAGAGGGCGGCTCGCCTCGCTGAAGAGAAGGTCGAGAAGGAGAAGGAAAGGGCAAAGAGGGAAAAGGCCGCCAAGGAGCAGGCTACCTTAGCCTCCGCTGAGAGGGAGAAACAACAACAGGCCAAAAGGGCGGCGAAACTGGCCAAGCAACAGGCCTCCACTCCTGTGAGGACCATTGACACCGATCGTTCCCCCACCAGTGCAAATCCCGTCGAAACCATCCCCATGCTCTCCAAGATGCCGAAGAAGTACAAACCTGTGACAAAACCCATCAGAATCCCGAGGGATGACATCAACCAAGATGGGAACTCTGCTCAGCCTTCTGCTGTCACTGCCGGAACCCCCGACCCTCCAGAGGCGCGCCTGTATACCAGTGCTGAGACAAGCTCAACCCCTTCACGCCCGATCTCCCCGGACCAAGCGTTATCCACCGAGGTGACATCGGTCAAGGAGTTGCTTACGCAGATCGATATGCAGGCGCCTCAGATGAACGTTTCCAGCCACCCAATTTTCGACGTGTCCAAAATTAACCCAGCAGCCAAGATGCCTCTGGAATACGGGCCCCTTGTCCACGCTCTCTCAGCTCTCTCTGTTGGGGGCGGATCGTTCGCCAATGCTATGCCCTCAGGGTCGATCGATAACGCAGTCTCATCGTTTCAACAGCTGTTGGAAACCCTCACCCAAACGATATCCGACCTCCTGCGCCTCCTCCCTCGGACCACTTGGGACGATAGCTCCTCTTTCGATGGTGTCCTCCGCGATATGCTCAAGGGAGATGATTTCCTTGATGATGGGAACGAGGAAGACACCAACAAGGAAGATGAAGTTGCCGCGTTGACGATGGCGCTAGAGCGAAGGGCACGGTGGATGGAGGTTCAGTTATCAAAGTTGGAGGAGTTACATCGAGACATCAACATGGCCGCCGTGCGGGCGGTCCTCTCTTTCAACGATAATGGTTGGGACGTTCACGGGTTCATGCCGAGGACAGGGAAGACCCTGGAGAGGTTTAGTAATCTAGGCGTAACGGGAGAAGGGGACGGGGTGAGACTTATGACGGCGGAAGAGTTGGAAGCGAAGCTAACTGTCGCGAGAGAAGCGGCCGCATTTGCAGAGACGGAGGTGAAGGAGATGATGGCAAAGCTCCAGGAGCTACGGCCAGAAGGTCATGACGAGTACTATTAGCTTCGAGAATGGCATCAATGTGGTGTTTGGGATACATTTCTACTTTGCAACCGGACGCGTGCCCATCGCGAGGGGGCTTCGTTTCAGCCACCCTTACCCCACGTTTGATGGGATGCCGCTTGGCTACGAGCAACGAGGGTCCGAGTTCGGGACCTTTTCTTGGTCAATTGTTTCACCAGACGCCAGCCGGTGCGTATAGAATGTTCTGTTTTCAAGACCGGATCTCATCGGTGCTTTATCGGCACCCGCTTCAGACGTCCAACACTGACAAGGTGGAGGTCGGATGGGTGACCGGGTATATGTCGGCTCGCATGCGCCCCTGACCTTACAATGGCTTACATGCGGGGTGCTTCACGCTGAGCACTTGAGGAAGGCGCCGTGTGGTGGCACACAACAGCAACCGCTCCCACGAACAGGTTGGCTCTAAGGCGGGCGTTCGGGCTTCACGCGTTTGACGATCAGAGCAAGTTGTCGGGCCGGCTCAAACGTTGGCTGATCCCGAAGTGGCTCAAAGGCATACCCGAGGCTTCGCTTCAGCGCTCGACACAAAGGCAGATTCTTGCCCCGTATAAAATATCCTGGTCATGGGGACGGCAATCCGCTTTGCTCCCCATTCGCCCTTCGCATCCCCTTCTTCTTCTTCTTTGTAGCCCTATCCCGATATGGCCCGTGCCATTCCGCGTCTGTGCGCCCCCTCCTACTCCGCCTTATCAGACACATCCTCTACGAACTCCTCATTGGTGCGGATTTTCCTAACGGAGTTGACGGTCCCCGTGCTCACCCACGTCTTAGTCTAATGCGTCCACTGGCCCACATAAGGTCAAATATCACGGGATGGGAGAGGACTGGGACATGATCATCGAGAATGAGAAGGCTGTCGATGTCTCCCTTGTCTTGCCCCACCACCGCGCTCGTACACAACCGCTTGACTACCGGATGAACATGCACGTTGCCGGTGAAGAAGGTGATATGAAGATCAAGGTGGTAAGCACCCCACCCTCAATGAAAACGGTGGGCGTCAAAGTTGACCACCTCGACAGTGCCGTCCGATGACCTCCCATCGATCCGCCTTCTACCTTCAAGTCGCCTCTGCTTCTTCCTCTGATGTCACCGTCTGGCTGCCTAGTGACTTTGATGGCACTATCTACCTCCAGTCGAGGCCTGGTTCTGGACACCGTCCGAGACTCTCCGTGTCCCCTGGCTTCTCGAACCACATCATGAAAAACACAAGACTCTACTTGGACGGCCAGAGGTCCGGAAGTGGAGACGGAGCTGGTGCTACCGATGGCTTCGACCTCGTTGATATCACCGCATCTGGGACTATCCATCTCAAGATGTGGGACGTACGGACTTGTGCTCCCGAAGTCAAGTCAAGGGAGACCTTCGTGAAACTCTTCGGCTTGACCAAAAAGAAACCGACAAATCGTCATAATTGGGATTTCCTCCTTGATGATTGAACTTCGGTGTTCGGTATACCTACATTCTTATCTATTCTCATCTCATATTCTGGCTGCGCATTTTTCGCTTCGTTTCGATTCCCCGGTTCCTGTCCTATGTATACGATCATCACCACTACTAAATACTCTCAGTACCCCGTCCTTGGGTCACTTCATCGTTCCCTAACTTTTACCATCATTCTCCTCGATATCGACCATGCCCTGTAGCATATCGCTCGCGTCTCCATTAGATACTCCACTGTAGCGCTATAACCTCTATCACACTAACCATGCTTCAATAAACTCCACGTTCTCTGTTCGGCACAATTGTGAATGGAGTGGCGCGTTAACAATTACCCCGATGGACTGGACCTCAGAGCTGGGCCGCTCCATTCCGGGAAACGGAAATGATCGAGATCTGCGAAGTGGATCCGCTCGCTCCTGAACGAGAAAAGGTGCAGCTGTAAGTGCCTGGGGAAACGCTCTCCCCGAACAAATAGGTTGGCGAAAATTTAACGATCGCCTTACCGTCTCAGAGGAACGCACTTTGACGACACAGGAGATTACGACACTCCCGCTGCTGGATGAAATTCTCCTCGAGGGCTTGGTCCGTTGCGTTGATGGGCCAGGCGAAGTTCGCGCACTCACAACACTTCCAAGTCGTCCGGTAGTGTTTGGTCCCGCGGCAGATTTCATGCACCAAGCCCCAGCCTCGCCCCAGGCGTTATCAGGCACCACAGCCACCGCGGGGGTTGTTCACCCCCACAGCCTTTTATCTTAGCTGGTCTCATTCCCTGCGGTTATTTAGTACTTAAAGGTGGAGGAAACGCAGGGAGAAGCTGGGTTTGCTGTTTTCGTTTTAATTGGGTGGATCAGCCCAATCGGGAATGCACCAATACAACGGAAATACCAGAAAGGTACGACGTGGATCAAACACACATCGCAGGACCATAGGAAACCCGCCATGCCGCTCTCTGGATCGACGCTGAGCGTTGATCTCATACTCCCCTCGACACCCGTGGAGCTCGAGAGACCGAAGTTCAGGCGACAGCTCCGCTGACAACACGCCGGGAATGCAGCCACAATATAGTTTTTTTTTCTTACTTTAACCCCACAGTATGGTCGTTCGAGGTGATAAGTAAACCGCATCCTCTCCCCCACTCTATACAAGCACCGAACGGCATTGTCTACCCGGATTAACTATGGTCGAATTGTGCAGATCGCTGACCTTCCATGGCCTACCCAAAATACCTTCCATCATGGGATCCGCCGGTCGCTTGGCGACCAGCAAGCTGCAAATGATGCAACGCTATTCGCACAAGTTCGGTGCCCACGGGGTAACTATTGAAGGGGATCCGGGGGAGGGGGACCTGGCGTACTAGTGACTGAAAGTGAGGATATTGGGATCCGCCGGCCACTTAGCGACATCGTTTATTATTCTCCGCACCGCCCGCGGTGCTGCGGAACGTTTCTGAGTCGCTCATCAGCAAAAGGGAGAGCTATATTTCATGTAGCCGTGTGCGGCTTCCGCACTTCGGTGGAACCACAGTTCGCTCCATTTCGCCTAAATCCGGTGCGTGCCGTGCAAGCCAGCGGGGAAACAAACTGGCCGGGAATCCCCAAGTTTCAACGCTCTTAGAGCTGACTGTCCACACGGGGAGCAGTGCTTGTATGGTACTTCCATCGTTTCAATCATTTCAGTTTCTGTCGAGTGAATCCTAACGGGCTCAGTAGATGCCCACCCTTGATCCCGGCGCGGAAACTGGAAGACGAGTATTTTCAACAATTGGGTAGATTCTCGTAACTCTTAGGAAAGAATGCTTACCGAAGACCTTCAGAATCTCTCCCCAGCTTTACCTGTACAACACGTATGTTCACGTTCTTGATCGACTTGAGGCTTTCTCCCCGCGACGCCGATCGTGGAGCCACGGTCGTCCATGCTCCTGGTAGGAGAGGGTGGTTGCTCGGAGCCCGGAGCCAACCGTTCCACTCAGGCCTAGATGACTGTGTTGCCTGTGCAAGACTATGGTTCACGTAATAGGTACGTAGAGCTTGCCCGCATTGAATCACACACCCCCCACCAACACTGGCCGTTTGGAGATCGCTATGATTTGAACCCCGGACCTCGGCCGGATATTCGGAGCTCAACGACCCTAACGGGTGACGCGAGAATCAGTGAATGCACGGTGAAGGGTAGTTGAAAACCCCATGCCCTGGATGAAGGGCGGGTGGCCGTCGGAGCGACATCTGTCGGGCACTGTGCATCTTCCGTCCCGTCTCCGGGGTCCCTTCCTTCAACTTCAATACATTTTAAGATCCACGCGTTTATTTATACTGCATACGAATTCCTTCGCTCGAGTGATACCATCATGCATCTTAAGCTCGTCCGGACTCTACCACTGAGAGTCATGGGATTCTCCGAACGTCGTCGGATCGTATATATACGCACACTCCCACTTACTGACGAATAAAAAACGAACCTCCACACTTGCACATTCTACAAGACGCTATGGACGCTATGATGAGGACCACCACCGCCGTAGCTGTTTATTGTGGGGCGTCGCCTGGAACGGAGAAGGCTTTCCAACATGCTGCCGACTGTACGCCTTCGGTTCTCCCCTGAATCGCATCGGTTTACGTTCTCACATTGGTACCACAGCACTTGGGAGAGCGCTTGCTGCTGCCAACCGACAGCTTGTCTACGGGGGTGGGTCCAAAGGGATCATGGGAATCGTATCTGGTGCTGCACTGGATGCTGGAGGCGACGTCGTCGGAGTGATCCCACACGTAATGCTCGCATCTGGGGGCGAAGGAGAACGAGTGCCTGGAAATGGTTGCTCTTCTGTTTTCGTGAAATTGGGAGAAGAGGGAAGGGAAATGGTGAGTGTGGTTGGCCCCTATGACACTCCTATCGCTGAACTCGGCCTCAGATGGAATGGGTACGATAACCCCTCGAACCCACTGACAATCCAGACATGCGCTGACTTCCGCCTAGGTCGTTGTGGACTCGATGCACGAGCGCAAAATCGAGATGGCACGACGTTCGTGCGGGTTCATCGGACTCCCTGGTGGGTATGGCACGTTCGAAGAGATATTCGAAGCCACCACTTGGACCCAACTCGGGATTCACTCAAAACGTATGCGCCGGACTTTCCCCCTACTGTTCATACAATATGCTAACTGTATCCGCAGCTGTTGTCCTCGCGAACGTTCTTGGATACTGGGAACCGGTTCGCGCCCTCATTCAATGTGCAATTAAAGCTGGCTTCGTTCAGCCGGCGGGCGTAAATCTCGTCAAGTTCGTCGACGGTCCTGCCGACCACTCCCTTCACGAAACGTTCGACTGGGGCAAAGCCCTTGTTGAAGAAGTAGATTCGTGGCAGTCCCACCCTTCGTACAGCATTGGGTTTGACTGGACGCGGCCAAGGGATATCGAGGGGGAGACTGAGATTCTCCACCGTAAAAGGCAGAGGGACCACTATTCAGCGCCCGACAGAGCCCCACCACGTTCGCCTAGGGATAAAAGGGTATCTCAGACGTACTACAAAGCGGCGCTATAGAATGTACTCAGTAGTGCACAGCGTTTCCAGTTTCTGTACAAAACCTTCACCGGTTGTAGTGCCACGGGTGCTGTTTCTAATACACAATAGCCCTTCTTAGAGTACAAAAAATTCGTTCGCTTTCGACGACTATGCGCCGCGCTTACGTCACTCCATTGCGTGCTTGCCAAGGTCTTCTTTGCATTCGGCAGCCAGTGCCCACAATATAGTTTGACGGCGATGGGGGTACCCTTCCGAGGGACGATCCCGCTGTGTGCCTGCACTACGTAAGAGGAGATGTGGGCCATTATACTCCGATGTGGGTATGTGCTACCAGAACGACAGCGGGAAAGTTGTGATACACCGGAGGATGTCACCCCTCGGCCGCTCCATGATCGAAACCGGATTCATGATTTCATTCTCAACGTCCACCACCCTCTCCTCGAGCTTTATCAACCAACCCTCTGATTAAATTATCCCATCTGGTATGGCGATTAACGACGGGCTCGACGCTATTCTGGAGGAAGAGGAAGGGCTGGAGGTCGAAAAACTTGATACGCTTTACGAAAGAGACGAGCACGAGCACGACGATGACGACGATTATCACTCCTCCTTCGCTTGGCATCTCGACAAGTTCCCTGATCCCTCTGTGTCCATCTCTTTGGCCGTTGGTTCCTTCACCCCCTCCTCCGGGCATTCGAGCTTCACTGGGTCCTCCGAGTGGCGCGAGAGTGGCTCATCGCACATCGCGTCTGTCCTCTCTGCGCTTATCGGGGACGTCGAGGCTCTCTCCGAAGGTCTTGACGAGATCCAAGCAGATATCCGTGACCTAAGGCTCCAAAAGTACCTTCGATCTTCCGCCGAAACCCCTGGCCACAACGAACCGCCAAAGTTGATCTTCACGCCCGCTACCCCTGACTTCGAAGGGAACCAAACGGAACTGGAAGACTGGGAAATCGAGGTCAAGCTCAAGGATATGCTCGCCGACGTTCAGATGATATATACGGACCTCTCGGAAATGGCCGAAGAAGGGTACTTTCCTGATGGTCTACCTCCGTCCCTGGCTCCGGAAGACCAGGCTTGCGATCCTCTTGACCCATGGGAATCTGACGGACCTACTTTGGAACCCGAGGATGTTATGCAGATGCTTACGGATCTGAGAATTCCGGAGATGTTGGAGATGGATAGCTCCGACGAGGACAGCCTCCTTCACGGCGCGCACTCGGTCTCGGTCTACTCGTCGGATACCCAACAACCTCCCGCGGAGGCGGAGGAAGAGTTGGATCCAGTGGATGAAGATTTGTTTGCCGACGAAGAGGAACCACAATCCTCCAACTCTTGGTCTTCTGCCTCGGTTCCTCTCACTCCCAGCGACAGTGGGAAAGAGCCTTACGTTCAAAGGGACACGGTCTCCAGCCACCCCACCAAGCACCTCTCAGAGCTTTCTATTGTGGATGAGGCGTTCCTTCAGAACTTTGAAGCCGCCGTCTCCCCACTATCCCGGTTTATCCGCTCCCACTCTCCGACTCCAAAAACTACGATTGTCCGTTCGATAAAACATTCTTCGACGGTTCTCTTCTCCGCTCCTCCGAAGCCGAAGTCGTCCACCTTGAGGTCCAGGAAATCCAATTCATCCCCCTCAACTCCGACGGCTCCTCCGCATCTCGGACCATTATTCAGCGAGCCGAAACCCCTGTTACCGTTCTCCATCCACCTGACCCCTCGCTGCCAGGACGCCAGGGAGGAATCCCCGAAGCAGTCTCTATGGTCCAAGTTTAAAGCCATGAAACGTAACAGCACCGCCAGCTCGGTCGTCGGGCCTCCCAGAACCAGTTCCCCTTTTAAGCTTTTCGGTTCTCCTTCGAAACGCTCCGCAATGCATTCGGCTCCCCAGAGTCCCTCCCCTGGCCTCGTTTATGAAATGACCTCCATTCGTGGCAACCCTGGTTGTTTACCTTCTCGACCCTATTAGGTGTCCCGCTCCTTACGAAACCCCCTTCGCTTGTTTCCCCCCGCTGTCGAGCTGTCCACTCTTTTTATGTACCGATATCCACTCGCCCCGTACGTTTTTGTGCGCTTCGCGAGCCCACGTTTCATTTATGGTGATCTTCCCGTACCTTGATTTCCTCCTGATGACTTGACCTTGGCACCATTGAGTGGTCGGTCCCGATGATATGTGGGGTAAAGTTTTCATTCCAAGAGACGGAGAGTCGTAAAATCAGTATATTAGTATAGTTGGTGACTATCCGTAACACCAGATAATAACACATCCATCGTAGAAGGTGCCGGGAGCCGAGATTTGACCTAACGATGACCCGACGGAGCGGTCGTGGTCCCTCCGCCTCTCTTAAAAGTCGACATATATTCGCCCGGACCCGCGTGCACATGGTGTAACTGTACATGTACAGATAGTCGCCTGGCCAGTGACAGAAGATCTGTACACGTGCGTCAGTATTTTTGTCGGGTCCTTGGGACGAGCTGGTCTGAGTGAAGAAAGTCATCATACACGAGATGAACTCAACCGTTGTTCCGACCCAGTTCGGGTGTCTACATTGTTTGTGGAAACTGGGGACATTGATCTGAACTTCCCTCTCGACGCATTTTCGCACATTTACTTCGCCCTCCGTCGGCAGGGATTTTACAAAAAACGCCGACAAGCGACTTGACTCGGGATATAACCTAAGCGTGTATATGCACGCCAATTTTCTCCCGGTATTCCCCAAGAGTAGAATGATACCCCCAGACACCAGTTACGGGCCCTACAGCAACGGGGTTCTCCTATACGCTCGAAAACTGAGTACCGGCCGCTTGATTCAAACCCTGCGTACGATACACAAGGCAATGAACGGCGAGTGTCACATATCGGTTTTGATAAATTTTCCAACTACAAAACTGATGTCCGGGTCTGGGTGGAGGAGGGGAAAAGAAGCGGGGTGTTAGTACGAGTAATCTACTAATCCGACGAGGAGATGGTCGTCGTGATCTCCTCCTCTTGCCTGGTCATCGAAGATTGGGCGGGGCCGCTGATTTTCTCGGGGTAATCACAGTGACGGGATAAAGTTTCAATGACTGTAGGAATCACGTCCTTGTCAACGTGTTTCCCCCAGATCACATCCAAATGTTCGTAACCCTGCGATAATTATTTATCGGAGCCACAGCGCGAGGTAATAGACATGCTCACCCCCAAAGCAATCGCGGTAGTGTTGGCCGGTAGCTCCTCAGACATGCGATCGATATCCACAAGGCTGTCGGAGTCGCCATAGAGCAGAACGATCGGGCTGGAGATGTTCTTGGTTGGAAAGCGGGCGGGGCAATATGCGGTAGGGCCAGACGACGTCGAGACGCCATTGCGATGCTGGGGGACGGACACTTCCAGATTGTCATCATCGTACATGATGAACCGCCCACAACGCATAATCTGGAACCAATGAACGACAGCTTTTGTGCTTGTGAAACTGTTTTGGCACTGTAAGCTACGGGGGGCACTAGATGTGGGGAAGGCTGTACCTGTAGAGGTGAGAGTAGGCAGCGGACTTTTGGTTACGAGTGATATTCTTAGATTTCCAACTGAAGAGGAAATCGAGAGATTTGTCGATGAGGGTGGTAAATAGAGGAGGGTAGATGATGTTGTTCCAGTACGGGGTGGAAGAAAGGATGGCTTTACGACCGAAAACGAGGTACATGAGGGTAGGTCTATTACACCAATGAGCCAGGCCGTTTGGGGGGTGAACAGCAAAACGTACGATGCCTTCATCAAGCCGTCAACAACGGGGGCGGACAGACCAGCCGGACTCATCGTGGGAGCCAGTGCGATGAAAACGTTAACCTTCTGGTTGAGCTGAGGATGGATGGAGAGGGCAGCAAATGCCTGAGCGGACCCCTGGCTGAAACCGACATAGCCAAGATTCTTTGCCTTGGTGATTTCGAGGATGTAAGAAATGGAATCCGGGATGTCGTGCCAGGCGAAGTCATCCAGCGAGTAATTCCAGAACTCTTTCGAGTTCGGATCATACTTGATGCTCTTCTTTGAATATTTGTTGCCTCGATTATTCCCCAGCCAGACATCGAACCCCCTTTCGACCAAAACGAAGGGGAGGGAGCGTTCCGGAGACGTCAAGCAGACCCACACTTCCGAGTTCATTAGCAACCCATGGTGGAGGTACACGACCGGTTTGTTCGTCTGTGTTCCGATCGAGGCGCGCGGGACGCCCTTTGGGGTACAAAGGCGATGCAAGCCGAGCAAGTACCCGTCTTTAGTGAGCACAACGTGTTCCTCAAACTCGTATTCCCAAATCGCACAGAGAGCACCAAAATCGACCGCAGTCCGAATCGTATTGACTTGTATGCGTTCTTCGGATTGTTTGGCTCGGTGAGGGTACCTCCTGGTGTAAATTGCCCGCGTCTTTTGGTAGAACCAGTCGGTTACCGGACGCGGGAGAAGTATGGTGATGACCAGACGGACGAGCATTTCGACTCCGAGGAAAATGAAGCCGAAGAAGAGTGCAGAATATTCCCTGGGCGAGAGTCGCCCAATCAAGGGGATGTACGCCATGTGTTGGTGTTGTAGGAGTGAGCGTGGAAGTGGAGAGGAAAGAAAAGAAAAGGACAAGAGGGGCCGGTGACGTTGACCATAAAGTGCCACCACAGGAGTTTCGCCTCGTACGATCATAAACACGTGAAACGGGAAGCGCATACACTTATGGTTTCAAATTCTCCTCAAGGTATTCGACAAATTTGCGAGCAACCGCATCCTCGGTCAAGTCCACAGCTCCCCTCTCCACCGTGCCAATCGTCATCGCCTTTTTGTGCACCGCGACAAACGACCTCTTGTACCGTTGTACTTCGGATAGAGTGAGGGTCCGAGGGGGGAGGCTCATTGAAACGTTTAATCCTGGTGATACGTTCAGCGCAGTCGGTCCACCGAGGGACAACCCTTGAGTAGCGGACTGGTGCGCCATGATGGCAGAAACGATTGCCGTCGCGGTGTGTTCTAGTATGTGGAGCGTGTCCGAGGGAGCCTTTGGTACCTGGTGCGGGACTTGAGCAAGGAAACGAACTAGCCGACGTGTTAACCGACCGATTGTGTTCCAACATTTGGGGGTTTCACGAGCCCTTCCGTCACCGCCTTCCAGATATCTTCATTCGGTGGACTCTCGTCCGTCCACGGGACCGTAAACAGAGGAGAATCCCATCGAACCATTGACGAAGGTTCCTCGTATCTCTGGAGGAGGTTGTCAAACCTACACCGGTGTAAGTCGTGAGAACGCCAAGTGGAGACGGCACTGGCTACACACGTTTCGGCCGAGTACTTCGTACCCCCTTCCTCGCGGTTTGAATTCCATTCGCGACATAGCTCTGGTTTGGCCACGACATAGACCTACTTCATCGAGGAATTTTAACGCCTCACGAAACGCCGAAGCGACCCACTTACTGTGCAAACCCTTATCTTCATTTCCCTCGCAGCACAATACATCTGATATCTGAAGCCTTTGACATAGTTGAGCGAATCTATGACCAGGATGGTGTCCTGTCCTATCTGTCTCTGCATGGAGGAGTACAGTGTCCCTCGGGCAGGTTTTTCTGAACGGCTGTCTACTCGCAGAATCAGATCGCGGGCACCCTGAGAATATATCCGGATGAATACCATCGTAAACACTCCGAGAGAGATTTAGGTCGTCATCGGATAACACGACCACCTTCAGGGTCGGTCCATGGTATTCCGGATCTGCGAGCTTGCTCTCCAGATACTCCTTGAGCTGTTGCGCCCTCCTCGATTTGCCAGAGGAGGGATAACCAGTGATGGTGATGAGGGCCATGTCCTTGATCCGATCCACACGTGATCGTCCATCCGCTCCTCCACTTCTTCCCTCATGGCTACCGTTCACCCTTCGCGACTGGGCCTGGTGCCATCCGACAATCAATTATCGCGGGACAGACCGCCCCATCAAAACCGGGACTCTCGCGATGACAGACGCGAACGCGACCGAACTCCAGATCGATACCGACGCCCACGAGACGATGACAGGAACGAGAGGCCACGATCACGCAGCAGAAGTCCAGGTAGGGGGAGGGAACCGCGAGCACGTCGGGAGAGCCCGGAGTATTCGACATACCGTCGCCCAAAATCACCTTCGCCTACGCGGGAAGGGAATGGTCAAGGATATCACCCCCGCCCTAACCGGGGTTACGGTGGTGGGTATGGTGGCGGGGGCGCAGACTATCTAGAGAGGTGCGTATTTCAACTACGCATTTGAATCCAACTCGATATTCTAACGTCATGGTGGTAGTCGCCGACTGCAACGTGAAGCTGCCACTGCGAACGTTTGGCCACCTTCACCAAAAGCGCCTTCTCGTAGCTCGTGTGTTACCATTTTTCACTTTGGAGGGTGTTGGCGAAAACTTACCGTGGTGCTAGGTCTTCTGATTCAGATCACAAACGGAGCAAACGGTCGAAACGTCGAAAGCGTTCTCCCTCAACAGACTCATCAGACTTATCTTCTGAAGAAGAACGGAGGCGCAAGGAAAAGCGGAGGCGACGTTCAAGAAAGGACAAGGATCGTTCCCATCGTCACAAATCAAACCGAAAAAGTCGACGTCACGACGATAGCGAAGTTGATGAGAAGGACCAACCTACGCGTTCTCCACAACGGCAACAGACGAAGAGCGTGGAACAAACTCCCCCGCGTTCTCCGGAGGAGCCGGACGAGGATGAATGGGTCGAGAAACCTAGCGTCGGTGGCCTCATGGGACCTCCTCCCGCTCGAATGGCGTCATCTTCTACGGCGACCGCGAGGGCCGTTGCGACTAAGGCACCTACTCAACCCGTGGACGATAGCTCGGATTCTGAAATCGGACCCCAGCCTGCGCCCGTAGTGGAGACGAGAACCAACAAACGTACCGACGAACGGCAATACGGAGGAGCGTTGCTCCGGGGTGAAGGTAGCGCCATGGCTGCATTCCTTCAAGATGACCCGAGTTTCCGCATCCCCCGCCGTGGTGAAATTGGTTTGAAATCAGACGAGATTGCCAATTTCGAGGCGGTGGGTTACGTGATGAGTGGAAGCAGGCACAAGCGAATGAACGCTGTGCGTATCCGAAAGGAGAACCAGGTTATTAGTGCGGAAGAGAAGCGAGGGATTTTGAAGTTGCAGAAGGAGGAGAGGGAGAGGCGAGAGCTGATTTTGAGGGAGGAGTTCCAGGAATTGGTTAGCGAGAAGCTCAAGGCCGCGGAATCTGGCCGCAAACCCTCAAAGTCATAAGATCTTTCGTCTCTGTCGCCCCCGTTTTTCGCGATGATTAATGGACACCTGAGGAGGATCCGTTCCCTCCCAGACCCCATCCCTCCACCGGAACTTCCGATCCAACCCGTTTTGACTATGCAACGCGTTTTTTCTTACTCTTTGGGTCAAGTTGTTTGCTACGTTCCCAAAATAGCACCCACACCTTTAGAACGGATCTACACGCATGCGATTGGTGTGCCCCTCTGGGGTCTGTCGTCCGATAGGCTGCTTGACCTGAGTGTGATCGACAATTTCGCCGCATGTCCTGGAACTGCCACCCACCAACGCAGTTCCGCCTCGAGAGGGGATGGTATACCCCCTAGCGGATCCCCGATGTGGGTTACAGAATACGACAACGACCCTTCCGCAATTATCATTTTCTTGTCGTTCTACGACCACGGATTCTGAGCGACAGAACATCCCCCTCATATTCAAACGGGATGCTGGATGACAAGAAGGTATCCATTTCATAGTAAGCTCATGTGAGACCCACCCGGGGACCATTGTTTACCGAGGACGACTGTAGCGAGGAGGAGATCACGCACGTCCTATGGGTCGAAGGAGAGTTGAGGATTATAGCTATTGAGCCAACATTTGTGATCCGGGATGGAGGTGCTCCTTAGGGCGCCTCAGTACTGACGCTTGACCCCATACAGCTGCTGATTGCGTGGGTCTGCGTCCCCGCCTGGTCGCTGTGGCAGGCGTTCGGCCCACAGGGAGTCAAGAATATGGAAGAAGGACTCGTATTCCCACCTCTCACCGTGTTCGCTTCTCCTATCATCCTCCTCTCTCTCTTCACAGCATTCGTCGCCTCCGCCATATCCGTTCTCTCCCAAACCTTCCTCCCTACGACCATCCGCAACGCACCCACAAACCAGTCGGCGAAGCGGAGGATCCAACGGAGGATGCGAATCAAGACTCTGGTCGTGTATGTCTTGCAGATGACATCTTGCGTGCTCTATCAAGCGGTCGTCTCGTGTACCTGGATCTTGGACCGTTCCTTCCCTATGCTAGATTTTGCACCTTCGGTTTATATGTTCGCTGTGACGGGGACCATGTGGTCTACCCTCATCTTATCTCCATACCATAATTCATCTATTTAGCCTCGTTCTTTCATTTAGACAGGTAGATCGATCATGAAATCGCGGAGACCATACGTATACATATAGATATCCTACCGCTTGAACCAACTCTCAACGGAACAGTTAGCCACGCATCGCCCCTAAGTTCTGCTGTCGAGGAGAGCGGGCAGGGCGGCAATTGGGACATGGGATGATTGATAACCAATAGTTTATTTTCGACCGCCCGATGGTGTAACGGCTGTAACGGCCCAAGCGGGAATGTGAGGTGGTCTAAAGTGGTAACGGGTTCCCCCGGACGTGCGCAGGTTCAAGACCGTCCCCTCCAGAAAACTTGGCTCTCAATTGTCCTCCGACGCGTAAGCGCTGGAATCAGGACTTGGGATAATACGATCGTGATTGGCCAGGGAAGCAATTCTGCAACCAACCGATCCAGCCGAGTTAGTCTTAGGAGACCAGGACGTGTCGTCTGTTCGCGCGGTTGGGCCGTGCCCCTCACAAACCTTTTTTTTATTTATCCCACTCAAGTTACTATTCGATAGAGTAATATTTACACACAGGATGAGGTGAGACAACTGATTAATCTACTTTTCGTGCCCACTTCCTGCCGGGAGTGGATGGCCGCGCAGGACTTTGCTGACTGGAAATAACTTCTGCAGGGCGTTCCCAAGTCTGGGCAACCGGTGCAGGGATGGCTTGACGCTTCTCTTCAAGAGGGATATCACCAGCGGGGACCTCATGGATGTCCTTGCCGTAGTAAGCCCATATTTGAAGTCCCAAAACAATGTTGAGAACCAGCGCGAGGAAGAAGCCCGCCAAAACAAGGGTGTCCTTGACCTCGGTAGCGGTGGTAAACAACCTTGCGAGACAGCCAAGGATTTGCGCCACGACAGCAAAGGTTGACAATTGTCCGGTGGACTGTGCCCGGTAGTTCTGTGCGATCTGAGGGAGCTTGGAGAATAACCCGAGAGGGAGGGTGGTGATTTGCAGGAGCGCGATGGTTTCCTTGGGAAGGTTAACCAATGTGCCGACCAAGGCAGCAGAGGCAAGGGCTGTACCGACAACCTTTGGCATGTTGCTGGGGGAGGACGCTGATCTCCGTAGCGTGGAGGAGGGGAAGTAGACGATAAGGAGGGTGATGGCGATGTTTTGTAGCCCCAAGAAGGCGTTCTCCCCATACGTGGAGAACGGGAACTCGTTGCGATACGCATATGCGCATGTCACGAGGTAGCAGAAGGTTTCGAGAGTGTAAGAACTCAGAGAGATTCCTCGAGCGGAACCGGCGGACAGGACTGGGGGATTTGTTAGTCTTCGATCGTGGAACGATGTTACGAACGGGAACATACTCAGGAGGAGTTGGGGCAACTTCATGATCGAGCCCCCGACGACGATTCCGACGCCGAGGCCCTTGGATATGGAGTACTTGAGACACTCAATGTCGGAAAAGTTGAGCTCTTCAACGATTGAAGCGTAGCATTTCTGCAACCGAACTACGTCAGCCACGGAACATCGGAACAATGTTCGGAGGGGCGGAACTGTACGCACCTGACCAACTATAGACACTCCGAGATCTTTGACGAACCAGGGGAGATTTTTTGTAATTGCGGTCATGGCCAACGGAGCACCGGAGCGAATGGGCGCAATGACGAACTCCGTAGATGGAGGCGGAAGGGGGAAAGTTGCAACGTGTATTCTTCGTCACGTGCGCGCTGGTGATCTCATTCTGAATCAGAGGGCGCTTTCCGCTTCTTTTTCAATCGAGAAATGGAGGACGATCTTGTCCTTAACCTTGCCACGGATGACCTTCTTCCAGGCCCTTCTAGAGCGGTCCACGCGAAGAAGGGGGGGAAGTGGACAGACAGGTGAGTGGTGCCTGTTCTCACTATCGGTTACCGGCGTACGAATGTTATTTATTTAGGCTGAAAGCGAAGCGGGTTGCGAAACGGAAGGCTAAACTCCCACCCATCGTACAAGACGATGAACGAGTACCACCTCCGAAGAAGAGGCCGAGATTACTACCTCAGGATGATCACGAACCGGAACAAGAGAAGCAATCCGCACCCTCACGTCCCTCCCAAATAATCTCTTCATTGTTCACCTACAATCCCAAAGTCGACAAACCCGAGGCTACACGCCGTTCCAAGGCCGTTGGGAAACCTAGCAATGCTCCCTTGGATTTTTCGACCTTTGAAGGTCTGGGACTTGACCCTTTACTCGTTCAACATTTGGCCACGAAAATGGGGGTCGGAAAACCGACGTTGATTCAACGTGCGGCTTTGCCCGTTCTACTTCCTGAACACAATGCTTCGGGTGGTCCCTTGCGGGACGTCTTCATTCAGTCTCAGACGGGTTCGGGAAAAACCTTCTCCTTCTTACTCCCGATCATCCAGGACCTCCTTCCGCTGAGCTCCTTGTCATATATCGACAGGTCGATAGGAACCCTGGCCATCATTATCGCACCTACACGGGAGCTGGCATCACAAATATCAGAGGTCCTCGACGCCCTGCTAAAACTTCGTCTACGACCAACCGATGACACCGGGGAAGACCCAGACGCCCCCCGCCTCACCCGTTGGCTCGTCTCTGGCCTCTTAATCGGCGGTTCGACTAGAACTCACGAGAAAGCCAGACTACGCAAGGGCCTTCCCATACTTGTGGCCACCCCTGGTAGGCTCCTCGACCATCTCCAAAAAACGTCGTCCTTCAACATTGGAAAGTGCCGATGGTTGGTTCTCGACGAGGCTGATCGACTCATGGAGTTGGGGTTCGAGGATACGATTAAGGGGATCATCCAAGGTCTTGACAGCCGACGGAAGTTGGCTATTCAAGCCACGGAAGAGGGTAAAAACGCGGAAGTCGGTGGTTGGGACTGGGAACGACAACGAAGGACGGTCCTGTGTTCGGCGACAATACGAGAGGATGTCCAGAAACTCGCCGGGACCGCTCTCAAGGATCCTATCGTGATCAAAGCATTGGAATCTAACACTCCGCGTGCACCCCTGAATCAGGACGATACCGCAAGCAAATCCACAGCAACACCAAATACTAACCTCACACCTCCCTCACAACTCTCCCAGAAATACACCATCGTACCTCTGAAACTCCGGCTCGTCACACTCATCTCCCTTCTCCGATCGGTACTCTCACAAAGCCATGGCGGAGCGACGAAAATCATCGTTTTCCTCAGTTGTACGGACTCTGTCGACTTCCACTGGAATCTCTTCGGCTCCGCATCCATGGGTGGCGACTCGGCAGAGCCAGATGAAAGCTCAAGTTCCAATAGTGAGGAGGACGAAGAAGGTGAAGGGGATCGGAGAACAAAATCCAATGAAGGCCGTATCGCCGTCACTTCGCCGCTCCTCCCATCCACTTCTATCTATCGTCTGCACGGTTCGATGCCCCAGCCCACACGTCTTGCTTCTATCAAGGGATTTTCCTCCACCAAATCCAAGGACCAGAAATCCCCAAACTCGGCCATTATTCTCTGCACCTCGGTCGCCTCTCGAGGCTTGGATCTGCCATCCGTTCGAGCAGTCATACAATACGACCTTCCCACGGAAGGAGGAGCGACGGAGTATGTTCACCGAGTCGGGAGGACGGCTCGAGCTGGTAAGGGAGGCGAGGCCTGGTCTTTCGTAGCCCCGAGTGAGAAGGACTGGGTGGAGTGGGTAGAGGGAAAGATGCGCACCACGGCTGAGGGCGGGGCTGAGGAGGAGAAGGGCAAAATTCAGCTAGAAGACGTTGCAGTCGATACTGTGCTCAAGAAAGGGTTTGGTGGAAAGGGGGCCGAGTATGAGGAGCGTGCGACTGAGGTGCAGCTGGCGTTCGAGAGATGGGTTCTGAATGGAAAGGTCAGTTCGAACATCACCGGTCTCCTGCAGCCCTTTGAAGCTAAAAGCGGATTTGGTAGAACGCCGAGCTGGCCAGAAAAGCTTTCACCTCTCACATGCGAGCGTACGCCACCCACCCTTCCGACGAGAAACATATCTTCCACGTCCGTCATCTCCACATCGGTCACCTCGCAAAATCCTTCGCCCTGCGAGAAGCTCCAGGGGCGATCACGAGCCATTCCTCCCGTCCGGTCAAGAATAAATTTGGGCCCAAGAGCAAGGACAGGAAACTTAAACCCACAACTTCGACGAGGGTATCGAAGGGTGTCAGGGAGAAGGATTGGAACGAAGAACATGATAAGGATGCTGAGTCAAGGATGCAGAAGGCGGTTCGTGCTCAAGGACGACTGTCAAAGAAGAAGGGCGTATTGATGTCTTACGGGGGCACGGACGAGTTCCAAGTTACCTCTG
>Ga0307511_10000376_pt1 | contig 47587 bp, 50 predicted proteins | sample 13_EM_MG_FD_200266 | JGI IMG/M metagenome (GOLD analysis project Ga0307511, IMG submission 200266) | Populus trichocarpa ectomycorrhiza microbial communities from riparian zone in the Pacific Northwest, United States - 13_EM | ecosystem: Host-associated > Plants > Roots > Unclassified | place... | reverse complement strand
TCCGGGATGCGGGTCGCCATGGTCGTGGGGGATGTCGTGGGCCACGGCATCCAGGCCTCCGCCACCATGGGCCGGCTGCGCACGGCCGTGCGCACCCTGGCCGACATCGACCTGGCCCCGGACGAGTTGCTGACCCACCTGGACGACCTGGTCGTACGGCTGTCCGCGGAGGCCGGCGGCGAGGGCAGCCCGGGCGAGGTCGGGGCGACCTGCCTGTACGCGGTGTACGACCCGGTGTCCCGGCGCTGCACGCTGGCCCGCGCGGGCCATCCGCCGCCGATCATGATCCGGCCCGGCGGCCCGCCCGAGCACATCGACCTGCCCGCGGGCCCGCCGCTCGGCCTGGGCGGACTGCCCTTCGAGTCGGCCGAGTTCGAGCTGCCCGAGGGCACCGTGCTCGCGCTGTACACCGACGGGCTGACCGAGAACCGCGAGCGGGACCTCGACGACAGTCACCGGCTGCTGTTCGACGCGCTGTACGCCTCCTCGGACTCCCTGGACGAGACCTGCGACCGGATCCTGCACGCCGTCCTCCCGCCGGGCGGTGCCGCCGACGACGTGGCGCTGCTGCTGGCCCGCACCCAGGGCCTGCCCGCCGAGCAGGTCTCCACCTGGGACATCCCGGCCGACCCGTCCCTGGTCGCCCCGATCCGCAAGCAGGTCGTCGAGCAGCTCGACACCTGGAACCTCAGCGAGGCCGGGTTCACGGCCGAGCTGGTGGTGAGCGAGCTGGTCACCAACGCCATCCGCTACGGCGCGCACCCCATCCGGCTCCGGCTCATCCATGACGCGGCCACGCTGATCTGCGAGGTGTCCGACACCAACCACACGGCCCCGCACCTGCGCCGCGCCAAGACCTGGGACGAGGGCGGGCGCGGGCTGCTGCTGGTCGCCCAGCTCACCCAGCGCTGGGGCAGCCGGCACACGGCCGACGGCAAGACGATCTGGGCCGAACTCTCCGTGTTCGACGAGGGGTGAGCGTCAGGACAGGTCGGTCAGCCAGGGCCTGACCTGGCGGCGGGCCTCGTGCAGCCGGGACTTCAGCGTGCCGAGCGGGATGCCCAGGCGCTCGGCGATCTCGGCGTACTCCAGCTTGCAGATGTCCCGGTACACCAGCGGCTCGACCAGGTGCGGGGACTCCCGCTCCAGGCGCTCGATCGCCTCCAGGAGGTCGATCTTCGACCCGGCGATCACACTCGTGGTGCGCGGGTCGACATGCTGGGAGACATCGATCACGGCCGGCTGCTCGGCGGCCCGCCGCTTCAGCTCGCGGTACTTCTGCCGGGCGCCGTTGGCGACGACCGTGTAGAGCCAGGTGCTGAAGAGGCTGCGGCCCTCGAACGTGCCGATCTTCCGGGCGACTTGCAGGAGTACGTCCTGCGCGGCCTCCTCGGCGTCCTCCCGGCACGGCAGGAACCGCCCGCACCGCCGTACCACGTCGGGCTGGATCGACCTGAGCAGCGCGTCGAGTGCGGCCGTGTCACCGGCTGCCGCGCGCCTGGCCAGCTCCTCGGTCGGCGCCGTGTCCTGCACTGGATCCACTCCTCCGCCTCGATCTCCGAGCAGGCATGATAGTCCCATGCACTACGTCGAACAGATCGGCCGCTACCGCCTTGAACGCCGCCTGGGCAGCGGCGCGTTCGGCACGGTCTGGCTCGCGCACGACGACGAGCTCGAAGCCCCGGTCGCCGTGAAGGTCCTCGCCGACAACTGGGCGCACCGCATGGACATCCGCGAGCGCTTCCTCTCCGAGGCCCGGCTGCTGCGCAGGGCCGGTTCGAACCGGGTGGTGCAGGTCTACGACATCGGTGAACTGCCCGACGGACGGCCGTACTTCGTGATGGAGTACGCCGACGCCGGCACCTTCGCCGATCTGCTCGCCGCCGGTCCGCTGCCCGTGCCCGAGGTGCTGCGGCTGACCGCGCTGGCCGCCCGGGGTGCCGCCGCGCTGCACGAGGCGGGGATCGTGCACCGGGACATCAAGCCGACCAATGTACTGCTGCGCACCGCCCCTGACGGCACCGCGCGGGTCCTGCTCGCCGACCTGGGCCTGGCGAAGAGCCTCGCGCATGCGTCGGGTCTCACCCTGGCCGCGGGTTCGGCGGGCTATCAGCCGCCGGAGCAGGCGCAGCCCGGCTCGGGCATCGACGAGCGGGCCGACGTGTACAGCCTGGGCGCGCTCGGTTACGAGCTGGCCACCGGCACGGTTCCGGGGGCGCCAGGGCAGGTCGTACGGCCGGACCGGCTGCGGCCCGATCTCTCCCTCGAGGTGCAGCGGGCCCTGCTGCGGGCGCTGGAGCCGGACCGCGAGCGGCGCTGGCCGACGGCGCGGGCGTTCGCGGCGGAGCTGGAGCGGCTGGCCGCCGAGGCCGCCCCGGTGCACAAGCCGCGCGGCCGGCACCGAGGAGTCGCGCTGATGGCGGGGCTGTTCGTCGTCGTGGCCGTCGGGGCGGGTGTAGCGGTGCTCAACCTGCCGTCGTCGTCCGGGAGTTCGGTACTGACGGTCAAGGACAGCACCGGGCGCGTGGTGGTCGAGGTGCCGGGCGCGTGGGGCCGTCAGCTGCGCGACTCGGGCTGGGATCCGCACGCGATCGGGCTGACGGCCGGGCAGGAACCGGGGCTGGCCGTCGCCGACGACCTGGCGAAGTGGCCGGACCTCTCGGCGGACGTGAACGGCGTGTTCGTCGGGCTGAGCGAGCACGGCAGCGTGGCAACCCGGGTGGACGGCATCGCCCACTCCGGCTGCCACTACGACGGCAGCCGCGCCTACTCCAGCGCCACCTGGCGCGGCACGATCCGCACCTGGAGCGACTGCTCGGGCGGCACCGGCACCCTCTCGGAGACCGCGCTGCGCCTGGTCGGCGGCGCCGCGCAGCCCCAGGTGTACGTCCAGATACGGCAGCACAGCGGTGACGCGACCGCGCGCATACTGCGCTCGCTCCGGGTCACCTGATCCACTGTCGTAAGAATGTCGTCGATCCCGCGAACCTTTCGGTGCGCACGCGCATCGGATCCCTGTGACAGCGCGCGAGGCGCTGTGGGGTGAACTTCCAGGAGTGTTGAAGATGGCGAACACGTCCCAGTCCCTGCGCCGGGCGGCCCTGCTCGTGAGCGCGGTCGCCGTACTGGGCCTGACGACGGCCTGCGGCGACGGGAGCGGCACGGTGAGCAGCCCGCAGACCCAGTCGGGCACGGCCGCGCCCGCCGGCGGCGACCCCTCGGCCGACGGGTCCGGCACGCCGGTCACCTCGTCGAGCGGCTCCGACACCGGGGCCGACTCCAACTCGTCGGGTTCTTCCACCTCCTCGTCCTCCTCCACCGGTTCCAACACCTCCGCCGCGAGCAGCAGCCGGTGCCACACCTCCGAGCTGACGGCCACGGTGGGCGGCAACGACCCGGGCGCCGGGCAGGAGAACTTCCCGATCGTCCTCACCAACGCGTCCGGCCGTACCTGTACGGTGCGCGGCTATCCCGGCGCGGCGTTCGTGAACGCGTCCGGCACCCAGTTGGGCCCGGACCCCGTGCGCGAGACGGGCAGCACCGCCACCACGGTCACGCTGAAGCCGGGGCAGAGCGCCTGGGCGGGGCTGACCTTCTCCAACCCGGAGATCAGCGGCGCGAAGACGGCGACCCCCACCACGCTGGTGGTGACCCCGCCCGACGAGAAGGACCCGCTGAAGGTGAAGTGGACGGCCGGCGCGGTGCCCGTGTCGGGCAACTCGTCCTCGGTGCGGCTGACGGTGTTCAGCGCCGGCACCGGCGCCTGAGGGCGGGCTTCGCGGTACGGCCTGGTTACATGGGCGGGCACCGCTGCCCGCGTCCCGGAGGACCGTCCCCTGAACACCCCGCTCGCCGAAACCCTGTCCGCCGTCCTGCTCGTCGCCGTCCTGGTGTGGGCCGTCGTCCGTCCCTTCGGGTGGCCGGAGGCGGTGATGGCGGTCCCGGCCGCCGGGATCGCCGTGGCGACCGGGGCGATCTCGCCGGCCCACGCGCGGGCGGAGGCCGAGCAGCTCGGGCCGGTGGTCGGGTTCCTGGCCGCGGTCCTGGTGCTCGCGCACTTCTGCGATGTGGAGGGCCTGTTCCGGGCCTGCGGGGCGTGGATGGCCGAGTGGGCGAAGGGCAGCCCGGGCCGGCTGCTGACGGCGGTGTTCGCGCTGGCGTCGGCGATCACGGCCGTACTGAGTCTGGACGCCACGATCGTGCTGCTGACGCCGGTCGTGTTCGCGACGGCGTCCCGGATGGGGGTGCGTCCCAAGCCGCACGTCTACGCCTGTACGCATCTGTCGAACACGGCCTCGCTGCTGCTGCCGGTCTCCAATCTCACGAACCTCCTCGCGTTCGCGGCGAGCGGCCTGAGCTTCACCCGGTTCGCCGGGCTGATGGCGCTGCCCTGGCTGGTCGCGATCGGCGCCGAGTATCTGGTGTTCCGGAAGTTCTTCGCCCGCGACCTCGCGGCAGCGGCGCCCTCGCCGGCCTCCGGAGACACTCCCGAGCTGCCGGTGTTCGCGCTGGCCATCGTCGCCTGCACGCTCGCCGGGTTCGTGCTGACCTCGGCGATCGGCATCGACCCGGCGTGGGCCGCGTTCGCAGGGGCGCTCGTCATGGCCGGCCGGGGGCTCCTACGACGGCAGGCGACCCCGCTGACCGTCGTGCGGGCCGCCGCGCCGTCGTTCCTGGCGTTCGTGCTGGCGCTCGGGATCGTGGTGCGGGCGGTGGTGGACAACGGGCTGTCCGACGCGCTCGGGCACGTGCTGCCCGGCGGGACCGGGATCGCGGCCCTGCTCGGGATCGCCGCGCTGGCCGCCGTACTGGCGAATCTCATCAACAATCTGCCGGCCGTGCTGGTTCTGCTGCCGTTGACCGCGCAGTCCGGGCCGGGAGCCGTGCTCGCCGTGCTGCTCGGGGTGAACATCGGGCCGAACCTGACCTACGCGGGGTCGCTCGCGACGCTGCTGTGGCGGCGGATCGTGCATCAGCACGAACACGGCGTGGATCTCAAGGAGTTCACGAAGCTGGGGCTGCTCGCCGTGCCGTCGGCGCTCGTCCCGGCGACGGTGGCACTGTGGTTGTCGCTCCAGGTTCTCTGACACCGAGGGAGGCCGAATGCGTGTGATCGCCTGGCTGGTCGAAGGCACCTGGCCCGCCTGTGTGGACGCCGTACGGACGCATACTCCCGAGGATTCGGAGGTGGTGCTGCTGCATGTCAGCGGGCCGGACGTGCCCGGGCTCGCGCACGGGGCGTTCGCCGGGCTGCTCGGGCGGGGTGGCCCGGGACGTGATCCCGGGACCCGGCTGGAGGATCTGGGCAGCACGTCGGCGACGGAGCTGCTGGACGCGGCGGCCGAGCGGCTGGGGCGGCCGTGCGAACGGCTGGAGCGGGCCGGGCGGGTGGAGCGGGAGGTGGTGGCCGCCGCCGGGGACGCGGATCTGCTGGTGCTGGCCCGTGACGGCGACCGGGCCCGGCTGGGCCCGCACAGTCTGGGGCCCGCCGTCCGGTTCGCCGTCGATCACGCGCCCTGTCCGGTGCTGCTGGTGTGGCCGGAGGCGGCCCCGGGCATCGCCACCCTGCCGCCGCCTCCGCCGCATCCGCACTGAGGGTCAGTGGTCGTGGTGCCCGCCACCGCCGTACCCGCCGCCGTATCCGCCGCTTCCGCCCCAGCCGCCTCCCGAGCAGTAGGTCGGGTAGTAGTCGCAGTAGTCCGAGGTCGGCGCGGAGGTCGTCGGCGTGGACTGTGGGGTCGACGCGCTCGGCGTCGGGGTGGGCGTGGCCTTGGGCGTCGGGGTGGCGGTCGGGGACGCCTTCTTGGTGGTGGCCGGTGAGTCGGTGCTGTCGGTGTCCCAGTTGACGACCTGCATCTGCGGGTCGGCCTTGGACGTGTCGAAGACCCAGCGCTGCGCCGTGCCGTCCGCGCGCGTCTTCAGGACGAGCGCGCCGCCGCCGTCGGTGGAGGCGGGGGTCAGCGCCTGGTCCTGGTTCCAGCGCGGTACGAGGATGCCCTGGAGGGTGAAGTCGTAGCGGATGTTCTTCGCGGTCGCCGAGGTCGCGCTCGTGCAGGGGGCGAGCTGTACCTCGTAGGCGAGGTGCGAGTCGAGGCAGAGGCCGGGGTCGGCGGTGCTGCGCAGCTGTCCGTCGGTCTCGTACGACCACTGCTGGCCGGCCGACGACGAGCAGGTCTGCAGTTCGGCCTCGGCGCCCTTGAGGGGCTTGTTGCCCTCGATGCCGATGCACAGGCCGGAGTCCACGTTGTGCAGCCGGCCGCTGAGCGTGCCCTGCGTGGTGTCGTTGGCGCCGACCCAGGAGGGGTTGGCGGACTCCTTGCCGGTGCCGGAGGCGCCGGTGGCCTGGTTCTCGGTCGTGCTCTTGGCGCCGCCGGAGCCGCCGGCGGACCACAGCACGAGCGGGAGGACGACCAGTCCGCTCACGGTGAGCACGGCCGCGGTGAGGTTGCGGCGGCGGACGCGGCGGGCCGCCTTGTGGGCCGATCTGAGTTCGCCGCGGCGCGGGCCGGAGCGCAGGGCGAGTTCGGTGGAGGCGGACGACACCTGCGCGGGCAGGTTGCGGCTGCCGGCCCTGACCTCCAGGTAGGCGCGTGCGCCCCAGCCGAGGACCGCTTCGGCGAGCGCCACACCGAGTCCGGCGTTGAACTGGTTGAGCTGGTCGGCGGTGTGCCGGCAGTGCTTGCAGACCGTGAGGTGCATGCCGAGGTCCGGGTCGACCTCCGCGCCGCCGCGCCGGAAGGTGACGTCCAGCAGCCGGATGTAGAGCTGGCACTCGTCGTCGTGCGCGAGTTCGCGGTGGACCAGGAGGCATTCCTCGCGCAACCGGACGACGGCGCGGCCGAGTTCGATGCGGGCGCCCTCCTCGTCGAGGCCGACGAGTCCGGCGGCTATCGCGGCCGGCTCGTTCTCGACCTCCAGGTGCCACAGCAGGGTGCGGGCGGTCTGGGGCAGCCGCTGGAACGCCCGGGAGAGCAGGCGCCGTTCGGGCACCGGGAGCAGCCGGGCGGCGACGCGGTCGCCGTCGCCGGCCGCCGAGCGCAGGTCCGGGTGGAGCATTTCCTGCCGGCGGTCGGTGTCCCATTCCGCGGCGATACGGCGGACGGTGACCAGCACCTGGGGGCGCCAGGCGGCGGTCGGTCCGGACTGCCGCAGGGATTCTCCGAAGAGCCGGGTGAAAGCGGCCGTGGTGAGCATTCCGGCGTGGTGCGGTCCGTCGGTGCACAGCCCCGCATAGGCGAAGGCGGCTTCCCAGTGCCGGTCCAGCAGTTCGCCGACCGGTTGCAGCGCTGGCGTCGTCCCCGTCCACTTCTTCAGCTCGGCGCTGAGCTGCTCGTCGGTCACTTCGAAGTGGTGAGCGGAAGTCGGGGAATTCGAGGGACCTGGGTCCGTCACGGCTGCATTCCTCCAGGTGAAACGCGGAATATAGTCCATACCGGCGGGTATGCGACTGTGCCGACGAGCCGACAGGGTCCGCCCGTCCGTTTGATGGCATCTCCAACATCCGCCTGGGGCAGCTCTTTTGAAGCAAGGGGAGTGGCGTACGGGAGCGGCCTCGTGCGTGCAGAGGGGAATCATCTAATGTCCGCACGCCGACAGGCACACCTTTGCACAGGTCAGCGAGACGGAACAAGGTCTTCCGTGGTTTTGTGCATTGCGTTCCGGCACCCTTCATTTGACGATTCGTCAATGGGGTCCGTTATGGGATTGCCACCGTATCCACACGGGAAATCCCAAAACCATTGGCCGGGGGCAGCCGGGTGCGTCCGGCACACCGGTCGCGCACACCGCCACTCCTCCCGTCTTCCCAGGTCATGTTCGAGCCGCCGGGCCCATTTCCCGACCGGCCGGTGTCGCCACGGGAGTTGACACCTGCCACCCCCGCACCGACGGGAGCGTTCACGACCAACCAATAGGCGGGCGCCCGGCCTCCTGACAGTGTGGTGGTGACACCACACCGAGGAGGTCCCGCATGACAGCCACGGACATCGGCGCGTTCGAGGAGGACGGGTTCACGGTCGCGCGCGGATTGTTCAGCCACGACGAAATCGACCGGCTCCGCGACCGGTTCACGGCGCTGCACGCGGCGGGTCCGGTGCCCGGCCACTTCGCGCCGCGCGCCTCCGAAGACCCGCTGCTGGCATATCCGCGGGTGATGCACCCGCACGAGATCGACGACCTCGCCCTTCGCTTCCTGCTGGACCCGCGGCTGCGGGACGTCCTGGAGACCCTGTTCGGCGAAGAGGTGCTGGCCGCGCAGAGCATGTTCTACTTCAAGCCCCCGGGGGCCCGGGGCCAGGCGCTGCACCAGGACAACTTCTATCTGCGGGCCGAGCCCGGCACCTGTGTGGCCGCGTGGGTCGCCTGCGACGAGATCGACCGGGACAACGGCGGCCTGGAGGTCGTGCCCGGCACCCATCGCATGGACGTGTTCTGCCCGGAGGAGGCGGATCCCGGCGTGTCCTTCGCCCGCGAGTACGTTCCTCCGCCGCCCGGACTCTCGGCCGTGCCGGTCGACATGGCGCCCGGGGACGTCCTGTTCTTCAACGGCAGCCTGGTGCACGGCTCGCAGCCCAATCGCAGCGCGGACCGCTTCCGGCGTTCGTTCATCGGACACTACGTGGGCCGTTCGGCCGACCGGATCGGGAGTTTCTACCGCACGATCACGATGAGCGGCGAACGGGTGCCGCTCGCGGAGAGCGCCGGCGCGGGGCCGTGCGGCACGGAGTTCGCACCGCACGGCCCGCACTGACCCTCGTATCAACTCAGGCTGAAACCACACCTGTTGACGATACGTCAGGAATGGCCGCTGATCGCGTGCGGAACGTAGGGCTGCTCCAGCTCCTCGATCTCCTTGTCGCTCAGCTCCAGTTCGACGGCGGCGACGGCGTCCTCGATGTGCTGCGGCTTGGCCGCGCCGATGATCGGTGCGGCCACCGTGCCCTGGTGCAGCAGCCAGGCGAGGGCGACCTGGGCGCGCGGGACACCCCGGTCGCCGGCGATCCGGGTGACCGCCTCGACGATCGTCCGGTCGCCGTCCTGGTAGAGGCGGTTGCCGAAGTTGTCGGTGCTGCTGCGCTCGGTGGTGGTGCCCCAGTCCCGGGTGAGGCGGCCCCGCGCCAGCGGGCTCCAGGGCAGCACCCCGACGCCCTGGTCCGCGCAGAGCGGCAGCATCTCGCGCTCCTCCTCGCGGTAGAGGAGGTTGTAGTGGTTCTGCATGGACACGAACTTGGTCCAGCCGTGCCGCTCGGCGATGTGCTGGTGCTTGGCGAACTGCCACGCGTACATCGAACTCGCCCCGATGTAGCGGACCTTGCCCGCCTTCACCAGGTCGTGCAGCGCCTCCATGGTCTCCTCGACGGGGGTGTGCGGGTCGGCGCGGTGGATCTGGTAGAGGTCGACGTAGTCGGTGCCGAGGCGTTCGAGGCTGTGGTCGATCTCCGCCATTATCGCCTTGCGGGACAGTCCGGCGCCGTTGGGTCCCGGGTGCGTCCGGCCGTGCACCTTGGTGGCGAGGACGACCTCGTCGCGGCGGGCGAAGTCGCGCAGTGCCCTGCCGGTGATCTCCTCGCTGGTGCCGTCGGAGTAGACGTTCGCGGTGTCGAGGAAGTTGATCCCGGCCTCCAGCGCCTGCCGGATCAGCGGGCGCGACGCCTCCTCGTCGAGGGTCCACTCGTGGGTGCCGCGGTCCGGGAGTCCGTAGGTCATGCAGCCCAGAGAGATCCGCGAGACGTCCAGGCCGGTCGAACCGAGCTTCACGTACTGCATCGTTGCTGCTCCTGCCTTCGAGTTCGGTACCGCTTTGGAGCGTACGACTTCGCGGGTGCGCGAAGTCGTGCACGTGCGCGGCCGTCGGCCATGCCCGCGTTTCCGTCACCGGCCTCGTGGTGCGCGCGGCCACGGACGGCGACCCGCGCCCCATCGGGCACGCGGCGACAGCGGTGCCGCCGGTCGAGCGGGTCCGGGACCTGCGCGCGACGACCTCGTACGGGCGCTTGGAGAGCTGCCGCAACCGGAGCTGCGGGCCCCGCGCTCCACGGGCACCGACCGGCGTCCGGCGTTGGTGTGACCGGCCCCGGCCGCCCGGCGTGGGAGCGGTCGGGCAGCTTGCGCGGGTGCGCATCCTCGGTGCGGACGACCGGCGCCCGGCCGGTCGTGGCCGTACGGGAGGAACGCGATGCCGAGACGTCGGACCGGACTCAGGACCCTGCTGGGGGCGGCCGTGCTGCCGCTGGCCCTGGTGTCGCCCGCGTGGGGCGACACGGACCCGGCGCCGCCCCCGCCCGAGCCGCCGTCGACGCTGTGCGCGCCCGCGGGCACTCTGCACGGCCCGCACGGCGCGCATGCCATGGTCAGTCTCTGCGCGGGCAGCGGCACCCCGACCATGGCGGTCTCGGCCCCCGCGACCTGCCGTCAGCTCCGGGCGACCGTCGACTACGCGTGCCGCACCTCGGGCACCTGGACCGCGCGGCGCGCCGGCGAGACGGTCGCGTCCGGCACGCTGCCCGGGTCGGGGCAGTATCCCGGGCCGGGGACATACGACTTCACGGCCACCGTGCGCGTCCGCTCGATGCCCGAGGGGGTGGATGTGGAGGGCACCGTCCGCGCGACGCTCACGCTGACCGCGCCCAGGCCGAAGGCGACGCACGGCATCGAGGTCGACCGGAGCACACTGGCACCGAACTCCGTGACGACGCTGACGTACACGGTTCAGCGGCACAGTGACGAGGGCGACGGCAGCGCGCGGCTCGGGCTCATCGCGGAGGAGGGCACGGGGGCGGAACTGACCACGACCGACACCCGTTGCGTCAATCCGCTGATCGGCCGCCACCCCGCGCAGGACCGGCTCCCGCACGCCTTGGACTGCGCACTCACCGATCTCCAGCCGGGGCACCCGGACACCGTGGTGGTCCGGGTCACCCTCAAGTCCCGCTGTTCCACGGTGGTTTCGAAACTGGGCTACTGGATGCCGCAGGGCCAGACGCTCTACACCGGGGGCATGCTGGCCGGGCCGACCGTGACCTGTTCCTAGAGCAGGTCCAGCGCCTTCGTCCAGCCGAACTCCGGCCGCCCGCCGTCCTCTTGGGTCGCGCCGGAGTACGGCTCGCCGAAGCGGACGCCCATCTCGCGCAGCCGTGCCAGGCTCGCCCGATAGGCGGGATGGGCGGCCAACGCGTCGCCCACACAAGGGAGTACGACGGTCGGGACACCCAGGCCGTACGCCTCGCAGAGGGTGCCGAGGGCGAGGGTGTCCGCCGTACCGGACGCCCATTTGTTGATCGTGTTGAAGGTGGCGGGCGCGACGATCACGGCGTCCGGGGGCGGAAAGGGGCGCGGATCACCGGGAGTTCGCCACGCCGAACGTATCGGCCGGCCGGTCTGCGCCTCGACGGAGGCCGTGTCGAAGAACCCGCCCATCGCGACCGGGGTCGCGAAGACCCCGACCTCCCAGTTCCGCTCCTGCGCGGCGGCGATCAGCCTGCCGACGTCCACGGCGACACCGGCGGCGCAGACGACGACGTAGAGGAAGGGTTTCGAGTCCTGTGCGGTCATCCGGGGAGCCTAGGCGGCTACTGGAGCGGGAAGGTACTCCCCCGCTCGGCCTCCGGCCGGGTCCCGAAGACGCGGCGTTCCTTCTCCTCGATGGCCAGGTCGTTGATGCTCGCCTCGCGCCGGGTCATCAGCCCGTGCTCGTCGAACTCCCACAGCTCGTTGCCGTACGACCGCCACCACTGCCCGTCGGCGTCCCGGCACTCGTACTGGAAGCGGACCGCGATGCGGTTGCCGTCGTAGGCCCAGAGGTCCTTGCGCAGGGCGTACTCGTGCTCGCGCTCCCACTTGGCGGTGAGGAACTCGGTGATCTCGGCGCGGCCGGTGACGAAGGTGTCGCGGTTGCGCCAGACGGAGTCCTCCGAGTAGGCGAGCGCGACCCGCCGCGGGTCCCGGGTGTTCCAGGCGTCCTCGGCGGCCTGCACCTTCTGTGCCGCGGTCTCACGGGTGAAGGGCGGGAGGGGCGGGCGGTCGGCCATGGTCGTCTCCAGAGCGGGGAGCAAGATTGAGAACGAGCGTTCTCCGGACGACTGCTAACGTAGAGAACGGTCGTTCTCACGTCAAGGAGGGGTCGTTCGATGGACAGCGCAGTCGCCCGGGAACAGGCACTGGACGCCGCCGAGAAACTGTTCTACGGCCGGGGCATACAGGCCGTCGGCATGGACGCCGTCCGCACCGCCTCCGGGCTCTCGCTCAAGCGGCTCTACCAACTCTTCCCGGCGAAGGACCAGTTGGTGGAGGCGTATCTCGAACGGCGTGACCTGCGCTGGCGCGGACGCCTCGCCGAGCACGTCGAGCGGCACGAAGATCCACAGGAGCGAATTCCGGCCGTCTTCGACTGGCTGGAGGAGTGGTTCGGCGAGACCGACTTCCGGGGCTGCGCGTGGATCAACTCCTACGGCGAGCTCGGCGCGGGCTCGGAGCGCGTGGTGGTCCAAGTCCGGGCGCACAAGCGGGCGTTCCGCGACTATCTGGCCCGTCTCGTGGCCGACGCCGGGCTGCCCGCCGTACTGGCCGGGCAGGTCTTCCTGCTGGCCGAGGGTGCCATGGTCACGGCGGGCATCACCGGGAGCGCGGAGCCGGCGGCGGAGGCGCGCGAGGCGGTCCGGTCGCTGCTGCGGACCTGCTGAGGTCAGGCGGCGGCGAGTGCCGTCAGCGTGGCGCGGGCCAGGGCGAGGGAGCCCGCCGCCAGGTCCTCCAGGCCTGCCAGGTGGGGCATGACGTCGACCCGGGTCAGCTCGGCGGCGACGAGGTGGAGGTGCTCCGGCGGTACGCCCAGGTTGCCGAAGTAGGCCCGCAGATAAGGCGTTTGGAAGTCGAAGTGCGCACGCGGGGTGCCGGGGCCGTAACCGCCGCCGCGAGCCAAGGCCACGACCACGCGGGTGTCGCGCAGCAGGCTCTCGCCGGTGTCCGGATCGGTGAGCGCGCCGGGGAAGGTGACCCGGTCGATCCACGCCTTCAGGCCGGCGGGGATCGAGAAGTTGTACATCGGGACACCGAGCAACACCGTGTCGGCGGCGAGCAGTTCGGTGACCAACGGCAGGGTCAGGTCCCACTCCCGCTGCTCGGCGGCGCTCTCGATCAGCGCGGGGACCTTGGCCGGCGGGACGAATCCCTCGCGTTCCACGCGGCGGCCGAGAGTGGTGTAGGCGGGGGTGATCGGCGGCACCGGTTCGACGGACAGGTCGCGGTGACGGCGGTCCGCCGTGCCGTGGGTGCGCGCGAAGGTCTCGGTGAGTTGCCTGGTCACGGAGTCGGCGGTGGTGTCGGCGCTGGAGTCGATGTGCAGCAGCATGGTGTGGTCACCTCGGTCGGTTCGGGGGCGTCGGAGAGGTGACGGAGCACGACGAGGAAAGGTGACCCATGCACGCGCACGACGAACTGGCGCGACGGTTCGAGGCGGAGCGCGGGCGACTGCGGGCCGTCGCCTACCGCATGCTGGGCTCGCCCGGCGAGGCGGACGACGCGGTCCAGGAGGCCTGGCTGCGGCTGAGCCGCGCGGGTGGCGACGGCATCGACAACCTGGCCGCCTGGCTGACGACGGTCGTCTCCCGTATCTGCCTCGACATGCTGCGCACCCGCGCGTCCCGGCGGGAGGACCCGTACGGCGACGAGTTGCCCGAGCCGAGCACCGGTGAGCTGCCCGAGGACGAGGCCGTACTCGCCGACTCGGTGGGGCTCGCGCTGCTGGTGGTGCTCGATGCGCTGGGGCCGGCCGAGCGGGTCGCGTTCGTGCTGCACGACCTGTTCGCGGTGCCGTTCGACCGGATCGCGGCGGTGCTGGACCGTTCGCTGCCCGCCGCGAAGAAGCTCGCCAGCCGGGCCCGGCACAAGGTGCGGGGCACACCTGTGGTGCCGGGCGCGGAACTGGACCGGCACCGGGAGGTCGTCGCGGCCTTCCTCGCCGCCGCACGGGGCGGTGACCTCGGCGCGCTGCTCGACGTCCTGGCGCCGGACGTGGTCCGGCACGCCGAACCCGCCGCGCTGCCGCCCGGCGTCCCGGCCGAGCTGCGCGGGGCCCGGGCGGTCGCCGAGGGGACGGTGCTGCTGCGCGCCCGGACCCGGTTCGCCGCGCTCGCCCTCGTCGACGGGGACGTGGGCATCGTGGTCGCTCCGGGCGGACGGCTGCTGCTCGCCCTGCGGGTGACCGTCGAGGGCGGGCGGGTCGCGGCGTACGAGGTGATCGCGGATCGGGGACGGTTGCGGGGTGTCAAGGTGGCGGTGTTGGAGGCGGGGGGTTGAGCAACCCGTACGGGAGACCCCGTATGGGAGACCCCGTACGGGAGACCTTGCTCAGCCCGGCGCGTCGGTCACCGCCGTATCGGTCACCGTGATCGCGGTCACCGGGCAGGCGCGGGCCGCCTCGCGGAGCATCGGGTCGCCGGCGCCGTCCTCCTTGCCGGGCAGCACCGTGCTGTAGCCGTCGTCGTCCTGGGTGAAGACGCCCGGGGCGGCGAGGGCGCACTGGCCCGCCCCGATGCAGAGGTCCTTGTCGATGTGGATTTCGGTGTGCATGGAACGCAGCCTCTTACCAGGTCACGGGGAGTTCCAGCATCCCCTGGATCGTGTCGCCCGGTTTGAAGGGGATCTCCTCCGCCGATGCGGCCAGGCGCAGCGTGGGCAGCCGGTCGAAGAGGCTGCGCAGGGCGATCTCCAGTTCGGCGCGGGCCAGGTTCTGGCCGAGGCACTGGTGGATGCCGAATCCGAACGCGATGTGGTGACGAGCGGGCCGGTGCCAGTCCAGGGCGTCCGGAGCGGTGTAGACGGCCTCGTCACGGTTGACGACCGAGGTCGAGAAGAGAACTCCCTCCCCGGCCCGGATGGTCACGCCGTCCACCTCGATGTCCTCGACGGCCAGCCGCATCAGCCCGTCCACGATCGACAGCGACCGCATCAGCTCCTCGACCACGTCCGGCAACAGGCGTGGATCGGCCCGTAGTTCGGCCAGCCGCTCGGGATGGCGCAGCAGCGTGAACGTGCCGAGGGAGATCATGTTCGCGGTCGTCTCGTGCCCCGCGACCAGGAGGATGAGGCCGAGGGCGCTCAACTCGGCCCGGTCCAGGGTCCCTTCGTTCAACTGCTCCCGGACGAGGTCGTCCAGCAGCCCTTCACCGGGTTCCCGCTGCTTGCGGTCGATCAACTCGCCCAGATAGTCGTCGAGTTGGGCGCGTGCGTCCTGGCTGTCCTCGGGACTGGGGCCGCGCAGCAGCCGCCTCGACTGTTCTTCGAAGAACTCGTGGTCGGCGTACGGGACGCCGAGCAGCCCGCAGATCACCATCGAGGGCACGGGCAGCGCGAACGCGGGCACCAGGTCGGCGGGGCCGCCGCGGGCGATCATCGCGTCGAGCCGTTCGTCGACGATCCGCTGGATGTCGGGCCGCATCGCCGTGGCGCGTTTGACGGTGAAGCCGGGGATCATCATGCGGCGCTGGGTGCGGTGCTTGGGGTCGTCGACGCCGACGAGTGCGGCCGTACGGTCCCGGAACGCCGCGAAGCGTGGAGTGGTGGCGGGGAAGCCGGGCCGGGTGCGGTCGGAGGACAGGCGCTGGTCGGCGAGGAGCGCGCGGGCGGTGGCGTGGCCGGTGACCAGCCAGGCCGGGCGGCCGTCGTAGAGGGTGACCCGGGTCAGCGGACGGTCGGCGCGGAGGGGGTCGTAGCCGGTGGGCGGGTGGTAGGGGCAGGTGCGGCTCTGGGGGAAGGCGACGGGTTCGGTCAGGTCGGTCGGAGCTGTCAGATGCGTCAGATCCGTCATGGAAGACCTCGCAGACGAAGAGTGCGTCGTGCCGATCTTCATTAGATGCCCGAGGCACCTATGGAGCCACCTCAAGTTCGGCCAGATCGGTGGTCCCTACAATCTGGCTGAACCTGACGGTCCGGTTCCATGGCCCCCCGTCCTCGTACATGCGGTGACGGACGATCAGCCCCTCCCGGACGGTGAGATGCAAGGCGAACCTGGCGCGATACGGCCGTCCGGTGGACCTGACGGTCAGCCGGATCTCGCCACCATCGGCGCGATTGCCTCCGACGTCATCACCCGGTGGAGGGAGCATGGCCGAAGAGAGTCGCGGTGTGGATGAATCGTGGGTCGGCTGGTGTTGAATCTCGATGCCAGACAGCCGTAGAACGCGAGATGGGACGGATGCCATGCCTCTTGAGGGCGAGTACGAACCCAGCCCGGCGCAGTGGGTACGCGACCAGGTGGAGCTGTACGAGAGCTCCGGTGGTACCAAGGGGACGACCTTGATGGACACGGGTATGCCCGTCATCCTGCTGACGACAGTGGGCGCCAAGAGCGGGAAGATCCGGAAGACCCCGCTGATGCGGGTCGAGCACGACGGACGGTATGCCGTGGTCGCCTCGCAGGGTGGCGCACCCAAGCACCCGGTCTGGTACTTCAACATCCAGGCCGACCCCCGGGTGGAGCTTCAGGACGGCCCGCAGAAGTGGGACCTGACGGCCCGCGAGGTCACCGGCGAGGAGAAGGCCGAGTGGTGGGAGCGGGCGGTCGCCGCGTATCCCCCGTACGCCGAGTACCAGACGAAGACGGACCGGCAGATCCCCGTCTTCGTCCTCGAACCGGCCGACGGAAGCTGACGCCGAGAGCCGTTCCGCGCCCGCGAGGAAGTTTCTTGTTCCAAGGCGCATGATCCGGTGCCCGCCGGGCACCCGCCGTTCAGGCCCCGCCGCGCTCCCCCGTCGCGGCGGGGCTTTGCGCTGCCTCCCGCGCGGGCCGGTCGGTGATGTCGAGGAAGATCTCCCCGGTCTCGGGCACCGCGCGGCCGAGCGAGCGCTTGATGCGCATGGACACCTCCTCGACCCGTTCGCTGTCGATGCCTGGCACCAGGTCGATGCGGGCGGCGACCATCGTCGAGTCGAGCCCCATCCGCATCGTGAACAGCGCTTCCACGCTGTCGATCTCGGGCTCCGCCGCCAGCAGCGAGCGGATCCTGTCGCTCAGCTCCGGGTCGACGGCCTCGCCGATGAGCTGGTCGCGGGCGTCACGGCCCAGGCGGTAGGCGACGTAGCCGAGCAGTACGCCGATGGCGAGCGAGGCGGACGCCTCCCACACCACCTGGCCGGTGATCATGTGCAGCGCCATGCCGATGATCGCGAGGGTCACACCGAGCACGGCCGTGCCGTCCTCGGCGACGACCGTGCGCAGCGCGGGGTCGCGCAGCGCGTCCATGCCGCCGCCCTGGGCACGCACCTGGTGCAGGGCCCGCAGCAGCGAGACGCCCTCCACGACGAGGGCCACGGCGAGCACGACCAGGCCCGCCGCATAGCCGCCGGAGGTTTCCTCCGCGCCGTTGCGCAGGGCCTCGACCCCCTGGAACACGGAGAAGCAGCCGCCCATGACGAAGATCCCGACGGCCGCGAGCAGCGACCAGAAGAACCGCTCCTTGCCGTACCCGAAGGGGTGGCGCCGGTCGGCCGGGCGGCGGCTGCGGCGCAGGGCGGCGAGGAGGAAGACCTCGTTGAGGCTGTCGGCCACCGAGTGCGCGGCCTCCGAGAGCAGCGCGGGCGATCCCGCGACCAGTCCGCCGACGGCCTTGGCCGCCGCGATCACCAGGTTGGCGACGAGGGCGACGAGGACGGTGACCCGGGTCCTGCGGTCCGTGGCACCGTCGGACTCCTGGGAGGTCGTACGGTCGGATCCGTGGTCGGACGCTGTGTCACTCATCTACGCCGACTGCCCCTGTGGGGGGTGCTCACACCCTCTATCGAAGCCCCGGTTTCAATGGCACCGTCAGGGTGCCGACCGGCACGTGCGCAGAAGGAGACCCCCGTGGCCAAGAGCAAGAAGAAGAAGCTCCCCCTCGTCTACCAGCCCGTCGGTCTCGTCCTGGGCGTTGTGAGCGGCGCCCTCGCGGGCCGTGCCTTCCGGGCCACGTGGAAGGCGATACGGCACGAGGAGGACGCCCCCGATCCGCTGGACCGGGACCGCGGCTGGGGCGAGATCCTGTTCGCCGCCGCGCTCCAGGGCGCCCTGTTCGCGGTGGCGCGCAGCGCGGCGGACCGTACCGGTGCGAAGGCCATCGAGCGTTCGACCGGTGTCTGGCCGGCGAAGGACAAGGGCGGCCGGGAGTAAAGGAGTTGACAGGCCCCAGCGCTATTCGGACGTCGTGGACGGTACCGGGCGCAGGGTGAAGGAGTGGCCGGCCGGGTCCGCGTACACGCGCTCCTCGTACGGGCCCGGCATGTCCTTGGTCTCCAGCGCGCGTCCGCCGAGGCCGATGATCCTGCGCTCCGCCTCGTCCAGGTCCTCGACCAGGAAGTCCAGGTGGACCTGCTGGTTGTTCTCGGCACGGGGCCAGCTCGGCGGGATGGCGCCGGCGTCGCGGCGGAACGCCAGCCGGGTGCCGTCGGCGCCCCTGATCTCCACCTGGTCGAGCGAGATGTCCGTCTGTTCGCCGTCGAGCAACTCCGTGTAGAACACGGCGAGTTTCTCCGGCTCGACCGCGTCGAGCACCACGAAGCTTGCGTTCACGAGTGCCATGGTTCCTCCGAGAATTCAGGCGCGCAAGCGTCGAGTCCGGTTGCCACGCACTCAACGGGTATCCCCGTTCGGCCAGTTGATGCCGACGATGCGGACGGCCTGCCGCGATCAACGAAAGCGCAACGACCCCACGGCTCCCCTGGTTCGGGAGTGACAGGCGATGCGAGAGTGGGGCGGATGAAGCCGCGTATCGCCGTAGTGACCCTCGCCGTCTGCACCGCACTCGCTCCGCTGAGCGGCTGCGGCAGCGGTGACGGCACCGCCGCCCGTGAACCGTCGTCCTCCCCGGGCGGGCCGAGCACGGGCGCCACGACCCGAACTCCCGCTCCGGGCAAGGGTTCCAAGGATCCCGACGACATCAACGGCGACGGACATCGCGACCTCGTGGTGCCGGTCGCGGTCGGCGGTGGCGGGGCGGACGCCCTCGACGAACGGGTCAGTGTGGTCTACGGGTCGGCGAAGGGACTCGACCCGTCGACGCGTACGGTCCTCGGGCGCGTCGACCTGGGCCTGCCCGCGCCGGGCAAGCAGCTGTTGACGCCGAAGGACTCGGTGTCCGTCGCGGATGTCACGACCGCCGATCTGGACGGCGACGGTTTCCCCGACTTCGTCACGTCCGTCCAGGGCTCGATGGTGTCGGACGGCAACGTTGTCGCGGCGCGTACCGTCCCGTACGTCACCTGGGGCGGGTCCACCGCACAGGCCGCCGCCACACCGGTTCAACTGCCGCAGAGCGCGGCCAGGTCGGGCCTCCGTTCCCTGGTGCGCGGCGACTTCGACGGGGACGGGCACCACGACCTCGCCGGTCTCGCGTACAACCACTCGTCCCTGGTGGTGCTCTACGGCCCGTTCACGCGCTCGGGCGCGCCCGCCCGCACCGACACGAGCCTTCCCTGGGCGGACGGCGAACTGATCGCCGACGCCGTCGACCCGTCCGGCGCTCCCCGCGCGACCTCGCTGCTGCTGCACGCGGTGAGCGACGGCGAGCAGTCCGGCAACACGCTCTACACGGCCCGGCGCGGTGCTCAACTGTCCGCGACGGGACGCAGGTTGAGGAGTGGGAACGCCCACGCGTTCGGTGACTTCGACGGCGACGGGCAGCGCGATGTGGCCGTGGGCGACGACGGCAGCCGTAACGACGAGCCAGGCTACGAGACCGAGCCGGCCGGGGTCGACGGCTCGCTCGCCGTGTATCCCGGCGCCGGCGGCGCACCGGTGACATACCGCCTGCCCGAGACATCCGGGTCCGCGCGCACCGACTACGGACCGGGCGGTTATGCGTCCGCCGACCCGGACGGCGACGGCCGGGACGGCATCCTGGTCGCCACGTACGAGGGCGCCACGCTCATGGACGGCACCCGGCGGACCACGGTCCTGCGCAACGGGCCCGCCACGGCGAACGGCAGGCAGATCCCCGCGAAGTGGCGGCACGCCCGGCCCGTGGGGGCAGCCGACTTCGACGGGGACGGCAAGGACGAACTGATCCTGAACTGGGGTGCCGACGCCAAGTTCGGCTTCTACGGCGAGCCCGCCACCCGCTGGTGGATCACGGACGGCACGACCTCCAGGGACCGGGCCACGTTCACGACGACGGACTTCGCCCCGCGCTCCTCGTAGGCAGCGCCCGCTCCCCGGCCCGGATCTCGGCGAGCCGCGCAGCCGCCGCGCTCAGCAGCAGGTCCTGGGCCGCCGGGTAGGAGCTGTGCCGCATGGTGGCCACGAGATGGCGGGCCGTGGCCGCGATGTGCGGGTGCGTGTCGGCGGGCAGCCGGGCGTACGTCGCCTGCCATACGGCGGCCTCCGCGTCGCGGGCCGACTTCGGCAGCGCCGTGTTCGCGGAGTCGAGGGCGCCGAAGGCGAGGGCCTGGTCGACGTAGGCGTGGTAGATCCGCACCGCGTCGGCGTCGGGGAAACCGGCCCCGCGCAGCACTCCGAGGATCGTCTCCACGGCCTGGATCTCGTACACCCGCCCGGTCACCCGGTACGAACTGAGCATCGCCGCCCTCGGGTGCGCGAGCGCGCCCGCGTGCATGCGCAGGCCCAGGTCGCGCAAGTCGGCCAGCCAGTCGCCGGTGGGCCGCCAGGTGCGCAGTGTGCGGCCGATCAGCTCGTCGGCGACGGCCAGCATCAGGTCGTCGGTGTGCCGGAAGTAGCGGTACAGGGAGCTGGGGTCGGCGCCGAGGGCGCGGCCGAGGCGGCGTACGGAGAGGGCCTCGGCGCCGTGCTCCTCGATCAGCCTCAGCGCGGTCTCGACGATCAGTTCCTCGGACAGGACCACGCCCTGCTTGGTGGGGCGTCTGCGCCGCCGGTCGGCGGCCGGCACGACACGGTCGCTCATCCGACACCTCCTCGCTGCTCGGTTCCGGGTGCCCGCACCTTATGACAACACCGTTGACCTGTTAAGGGCCCGCGCAGTTTCATGTGCGTTCACCGGGGCCGTTCGGGCCCCCCGGTGCGAGCGGAGAGCACGCCATGATCGACACGCCACCCCCGTCGGGGCCCGCACTGCGCAAGTCCCTCGGTCTGCTGGACGGCGTCGCCATCGCCGCTTCCAGCACGGCCGCGACCACCAGCATCGGCATCGGTCTCGGCGTGACCGCCGGCGTGGTCGGGCTGCATCTGCCGGCCGTCATGCTGCTCGCGTTCCTGCCGATCCTGGGCATCGCGGGCGCCTACTCCCGCCTCAACAAGGTCGAGCCGAACGCGGGCAACGGCTATGTGTGGGTGGGCCGTTCACTCACTCCGTGGCTCGGCTTCCTGGTCGGCTGGGTGAACATCGTCGCGACGATCGCGTTCCTCGCGTACACCACGGCGGTCACCGGCTCGGCCATGATCCAGCTCGCCGGGGAGGCCGGACTGCACCGGCTGGCCGGCCTCGCCCTCGACCCGGGCTCGACGGCGCAGACGACGGCGGTCGGCATCGTCGTCCTGGTCGCCGTCACCCTGACCGCCGTCACCGGCGTCCGCACCGCCGCCCGCCTCCAGACCGGTCTGCTGATCTTCGAGTACGTCGTCCTGCTCGGCTTCTGCGGCTACGGCATCGTCACCGGCCCGCACGCCTTCAGCCTCAGCTGGTTCGACCCCTTCGCGATCCCCTCGGCGTCGGCGCTCGCCCAGGGCCTGCTGCTGTCGGTGTTCTGCTATTGGGGATTCGAGGCCGCGTTCACCGTCAACGAGGAGGTGCGCGACCCGCGCGACGCGTCCCGGGCCGGGCTGATCACCCTGGTGACGATGCTGGGGCTGTTCCTGCTCGGCTCGATCGCCTTCCAACGGGTGCTGTCCGAGGGCGAGTTGGCGGGCCACGGCGCCCAGGGCCTGGCGTACTTCGGCGACCGGCTCGCGTCCCAGCCGCTGGCCGCGCTGCCCCTGGTCGCCCTGATGTTCTCGGCGGTCGCCTCGCTCCAGGCGGGCGTGATCCCCACGGCACGAGGAATGTTCGCCATGAGCCGCGACCGCACGCTCGGACCCGTCTGGTCCAAGGTCAGTTCGCGCTACGGCACCCCGGCCCTCGGCACCCTGCTGATCGGCGCGCTGGCGACGGCGGTTGCCGCACTGGCGCTGGTGATCCCCCGCCTCGCCGACATGATCATGGCGACGGTGAACGCCGTGGGCATCGTCGTCGCCCTCTCGTACGCGCTCACCGCCCTCGCCGCCGCCGTACGCTTCCGCTCCCTCCTCCACGAGAACTGGCGGCAGGGAATCCGCGCGGTGGTGCTGCCCACGCTGAGCGCCCTGGCCCTGCTGGGGCTCGGCGGCTACCTCGCCTGGTCCTTCTACACCTCCACCGACCATCTCGAAGTCAGCGCGGACAACGGCTGGTTCCTGCTGCTGACCCCGGCCGTGATGATCGCGTCGGGTTTCGTGGCCGCCGCCTGGGCGAAGTGGATACGCAGGTCGCCCTACTTCAAGTCCGGGGAGGGTACCGACGCCGACGCCCCGCAACTGCTCGCCACCTCTTCATGACCCCCGCAAGGAAACGGACCATGCACGCAGACCTCCTCTTCACCAACGGCCCCGTCCTCACTCCCGAGGGCCGCACCGCGACCGCCGTGGCCGTCACCGGCGACCGCATCACGGCCGTAGGGCATGCCGAGGTGCGCGACCTCGCCGGGCCGGGCACTCAAGTCGTCGATCTGGCGGGGCGGTTGCTGCTGCCCGGGTTCCAGGACGCGCATGTGCATCCGGTGCCGGCGGGGCTTGAGCTGACCCAGTGCGATCTGACGGGGACCAAGACCGCGCAGGACACGCTCGGCGCCGTGCGCGCCTATGCGGAGGCGCATCCCGAGCGGGAGTGGATCACCGGGGGCGGGTGGTCGATGGAGGCGTTCGAGGGCGGTACGCCGACGAGGGAGCTGCTGGACTCGGTCGTACCGGACCGGCCGGTGTATCTGCCCAACCGGGACCATCACGGCGCGTGGGTCAACAGCCGGGCCCTGGAGCTGGCCGGCATCACACGGGACACGCCCGATCCGGCGGACGGACGGATCGAGCGGGACGCGTCGGGCGAACCGGCCGGGACGCTCCAGGAGGGGGCGATGCAGCTGGTCGGCAGGCTCACGCCACCGACCACCCCGGGCGACCGGCTGGCCGCGCTGCTGCACGCCCAGCGGCATCTGCACGCGCTCGGCATCACGGCCTGGCAGGACGCGATCGTCGGGAAGTTCGCGGGGATGGCCGATCCGTCGGACGCGTATCTGACGGCCGCCCGCGACGGCTCGCTCACCGCGCGCGTGGTCGGCGCGCTGTGGTGGGACCGGGAGCGCGGGGCCGAGCAGATCCCCGAACTCGCCGAGCGGCGGGCCGCGTTGAGCCACGGCCGGTTCCGGGCGGGCAGTGTGAAGCTGATGCTGGACGGGGTCGCCGAGACCGGCACCGCCGCTCTCCTCGATCCCTACCTCGACAAGTGCGGCTGCGCCACGGGCAATCGGGGCGCCAGCTTCATCGACCCGGACCAACTGCCCAAGTACGTCACCGAATTGGACGCGCTCGGCTTCCAGTGCCACTTCCACGCGCTGGGCGACCGGGCGGTACGCAACGCGCTGGACGCGGTCGAGGCGGCGCGGGAGGCGAACGGGCCGAGTGACACCCGGCCGCATCTGGCGCACCTTCAGGTCGTGCACCCGGACGACGTGGCGCGGTTCGCGCGGCTCGGGGCGGTCGCGAACATCCAGCCGCTGTGGGCCGCGCACGAACCGCAGATGGACGAACTGACGATTCCGTTCCTCGGACCCGAACGGGCCCTGTGGCAGTACCCGTTCGGGGCGCTGCTGCGGTCCGGGGCCACGCTCGCGGCGGGCAGCGACTGGCCGGTGAGCAGTCCCGATCCGCTACAGGGCATCCATGTCGCGGTCAACCGGGTCGAGCCCGGAAGCGCCGGGCCGGTGTTCCTGCCCGGCGAGCGGATCGGGCTCGCCGAGGCGCTCACGGCGTACACCGCGGGTTCGGCGTACGCGAACCATCTGGACGACACCGGACGAGTCGCGGCGGGCGCGCTGGCGGATCTGGTGGTCCTGGACCGTGATCCGTTCGCCGCCCCGCCGGAGGAGATCGCGGAGACGCGAGTGGCGCACACCTATGTGGGAGGGGCGGAGGTGTACGCGGCCGACGGGGCGTGAGCCGAGTGGTCGTTCATGGACAGGTGTCCAGCTATAGTGGACACCTGTCCAATACGACGAGAGGTCGGCTGATCGTGGAAACGCTCGCGAACGTGCTGGTGGGCCTGGTGGCCGCGCTGCATCTGTACATCCTGGTGCTGGAGATGTTCCTGTGGCAGAAGAAGCCCGGGCGCGGCCTGCACGGCTTCGACCCCGAAATGGCGAGAGCCACCGCGCCGTTGGCCGCCAACCAGGGGCTGTACAACGGCTTCCTCGCCGCGGGTCTGATCTGGGGCCTGATCGCCGCCGACCCGACCGGCTTCCGCGCCCAGGTGTTCTTCCTGAGCTGTGTCGTGGTCGCGGGTGTCTACGGCACGGTGACGGCGAACCGGCGCATCCTGTTCGCGCAGGCGCTGCCCGGCGCGCTGGCCCTGGCCGCCGTACTGATCGCCCGGTGAGCCGCGCCGAGTCCGAGGACCCGCGGGCCGCCCGCACCCGGGCACGGCTGCGCCAGGCCCTCCTCGACGAGTGCGCCGAACACCCCCTGGAGGAGGTCGGCGTCGCCGCCCTGGTGCGCCGGGCCGGGGTCGGCCGGGCCACGTTCTACGTCCACTACGACAGCCTGGAGGCGCTCGCGGTCGACGCCTGCGCGGACGTCGTACGGGACGCGGTGGAGGCACTGCACGCCTGGCGCGGGCGGCCCGACCCGGTGCACGCGCCGCCCGCGCTGCCGGAGTTCTTCGCCGGGCTGCTCCCCCACGCGGCCCTGTACCGCACCCTGTTGAGTCCGGGCGGGGGCGGCCCGCTGGGCCGGGTGCTGCACCGGGACCTGCGCGCCTACAGCCTCCGTGAGCGCGAACTCGCGGGCGCGGCGGACGCCCCGCTGGTCGCCTCGGCCGTCGCCGGGACCTTCGGCGGGGTCCTGGCCGACTGGCTGCACGGGCTGTTGGAGGGCACGCCGGAGGAAATCGCCGACCAGGTATGGCAGTTGCTGGTCGCCCTGCACATGAGCCGGTGACGGACACTCAGAGGCAACCCGTGCCGTGCTTGAGCGCGGGCCACGCCTCCACGCCGTCCGGCGTGCGGACGTACGCCTTCGACGCGTCGGGCGTGAGCCACAACTGCCAGTCCTGGTACCGGTATCCGGTGTCACGGGCACTCGCCGGCATACGGACGTCACCGTCGTAGGCGGCGGTGAGCATCTCGGACGGGAGCACCTTGTCGGGATCGCGGGCGTACAGCCTGCTCTTCGCGCCTTCGCCGGTCTGCAGGAAGTGCGCCTTCTGCCAGTCGCAGTGCGCGGCTCCGACCGAGCTGCTCACCACCGTGGTCGGTACGCGACGGCCGTCCCGGTCGGTCCAGATCTCGTAGCCGTGCGCCTTGGCAAAGCTCGCCGGAAATTCGGCCGGATCGCAGGAGGCACTGCTCTCCGGGCCCCAACCCGGCCTGTTCTTACCGTCTTTGGCGACGACGACCGCGACTTTCGTGCGGCCGCCGACGTCGTAGGAGAACAGGACGCGCCCGTCCGACCTGCGCTCGACGCGATAGCCCGTGCGCGGCACGTCCGGCTGCTCGATGTCGAAGTACGCCCGCAGACCGCCCTCGGGGGTCTTGCCGCCGTCGCCCTCGCTCCAGGCTTCGGCGCCTCCGCTCTCGTACATCTTCCCGTCGCATTCCAGCGCCCGGCCGGCGGCACCCGACTTGTCGGTGGCCGGCACGTACAGCGGTCCTTCGTAGGGCGTGGCCGGCGGAGTGCCCGCGACCACGACGTCCTTCCCGTCCCCGCCGCCGCACCCCACCGCCGTCACGGCCACCAGCACGGCGACCGCCGCGAGCCCTCTGCGCATGCCCTACCCCCTCGTGTGTCGTTCCTACGACGCACGGGCGGGCCGAAACGTTGGGAGTTCAGCGGGCTTCCTGGAACGTACGCCGGTAGGCCTGCGGGGAGACGCCGATCGCCGCGTGCAGATGCTGGCGCAGGGAGGCGCCGGTCGCGAAGCCGACGCGGCCGGCGATCTGGTCGACCGACAGGTCGCTGGCCTCCAGCAGGTCGCGGGCGCGGGCGACCCGCTGCTGGATCAGCCAGCGGCCGGGGCTGAGGCCGACCTCGTCGTTGAAGCGGCGGGCGAAGGTGCGCAGGCTCATGCCGGCGTGGCGGGCCAGGTCGTTCAGAGCGAGGGGTTCGTCGAGGTGGCCGAGGGCCCAGTCGCGGGTTGCGGCCGTGCTGGTGGCGCCGCAGTCGGGGACCGGCTGCTGGATGAACTGGGCCTGGCCGCCGTCGCGGAAGGGCGGGACGACACAACGGCGGGCGACCGTGTTGGCGAGTTCGCTGCCGTGGTCCGTGCGCACGATGTGCAGACAGATGTCGACTCCGGAGGCCGCGCCCGCGGAGGTGAGGATCCGGCCGTCGTGGACGAAGAGCACGTCCGGGTCCAGTTCGACCTGCGGATACAGGGCCCGGAAGCGGTCCACGACCTGCCAGTGGGTGGTCGCGCGGCGGCCGTCGAGGAGCCCGGCGGCTGCGAGCACGAAGGCGGCCGTGCAGATCGACACGATCCGCGCGTCCGGGCGGATCCGGGCGAGGGCGGTGGCGATCTCGGCGGGCAGGCCCTCGGGGATGCGCGGGGTCGCCATGGAGGCGACCACGACCGTGTCCGCCGTTTCGAGGATCTCAGGACCGTGCTCCACCGCGACCGAGAAGTCGGCGTTGGTGCGCACCGGGCGGCCGTCGACCGTGCAGGTCAGCACCTCGTAGCGGCCGTCGGCGGCGCCGAAGATGCGGCTGGGGATGCCCAGCTCGAAGGGGTAGACGCCGTCGAGCGCCAGGACCACGACCCGTTCCACATGTTGCATGGCACGATTCTATCGAAGGTTGGCCATCGTGCCATTTTCTTGTTGCGCGGGAACCGGCAGGCTCAATGAACATGAGCACTGTGAACACCATGCGCGTCATCACGCAGCACGTCCTCGGCGGTCCCGAGGTCCTCGAAGCAGCCGAGGTCGAGCGGCCCGCGCCGCGCGCCAACGAGATCCTGATCAAGGTGCGGGCAGCCGGCCTCAACCCCACCGACTGGAAGCACCGCGCCACCGGCGGATTCCTCGGCGAACCGCCCTTCGTCCTGGGCTGGGACGTCTCCGGTGTCGTCGAGGCCGTCGGTGTCGGCGTCGCCCGCTTCAAGGCCGGCGACGAGGTCTTCGGGATGCTGTCCTACCCGTGGGGCCACGGCTCGCACGCCGAGTACGTCGCCGCTCCGGCCCGCGCCTTCGTCCACAAGCCGGCCGCGGTCGACCACGTCCAGGCGGGCGCGCTGCCCTTGGTCGCGCTGACCGCGTGGCAGGCGCTGGTGGAGAACGCGGACGTCCAGCCGGGGCAGCGGGTGCTGGTCCACGCGGCGGCCGGCGGGGTCGGCCATGTGGCCGTGCAGATCGCCAAGGCGCGCGGCGCCCATGTGATCGGTACGGCGAGCGCGGGCAAGCACGACTTCCTGCGCGAGCTGGGCGTGGACGAGGTGATCGACTACCGGGAGACCGACTTCGCCGAGGCCGTGAAGGACGTGGACGTGGTCCTGGACACGCTCGGCGGCGAGACCGGACTCAAGTCGCTGCGTGTGCTGCGGCCGGGCGGGGTCGTGGTGTCGATCGTTCCGATCGGCAAGGACGACTTCTACGAGGAGGCCGAGCGGCTCGGTGTGCGGGCGGTCCGCATGCTGGTCGACGCCGATCGCGCGGACATGGAGGCCATCGCGGAACTCGTCGAGGCGGGCAAGCTGCGCGCGACGATCGCCGGGGCGTTCCCGCTGGCCGAGGCCGCCGAGGCCCACAGGCTCGGCGGCACCGGCCGTACCGCGGGCAAGCTGGTGCTGACGGTCGACTGACCAACCGAACAGGTCAGAAGGTGAGCACCGGCTTGATCGCCTTGCCCGCGCTCATGTCCCGTACCGCCTGGTCGATGTCCGCGAACGGATAGGTGCTGATCAGGCGGTGCAGCGGGAGCCGCCCCTCCTTCACCAGTTGCACGAGCGCGGGGATGAAACTCTGCGTCTCGCTGTCGCCGAGGGTGAGGCCCTCGATGCGCCTCCCGGGGATCAACCCGTTGACGTCCAGGGCGACTTCACTGCCGAACGGCGGCGCCCCCACGACGACCAGGGTGCCCCGGGCGGCGAGCGCGTCCGCGCCCTGGCGGAGGACGGCCACGCTGCCGGTGGTCTCGACGATGCCGTCGGCGCCCTGTCCGTCGGTCAGTACCGCGAGGGTTTCGCCGAGATCGGCCTCACCGGCGTTGACGGTGTGGGTGGCGCCCAACTCCTTTGCCAGCAGGAGGCGTTCGGCGACCTTGTCGACGGCGATGATCCGGGTGGCGGGGGTGAGGGCGGCGGCCATCACGGCGGACAGGCCGACCGCCCCGGCGCCGAGCACCACGACCGTGTCACCGAGCCGGGGCTCGAGGACGTTCCAGACGGCACCGACCCCCGTCTGAACCCCGCAGCCCAGCGGGGCGATCGACTCCAGCGGCACATCCGGGTCGACCTTCACGAGGCTGCGCTCGTCGACCAACGCCCGCTCCGCGAAAGACGATTGGCCGAAGAAGTGTCCGCCGAGGGGCTGTCCGTCCCGGCTGATGGTGCTGCTGCCGTCGGCGCGGCGACCGCCGATGAGGTTCAGCGGGAGCCAGGTCGCGCAGTAGGCAGGGTGCCCGCCTTGACAGTTGCGGCAGTCACCGCAGGACGTGAAGGACAGCACGACATGGTCGCCGGGTGCCACACCGGTGACGGCGGAGCCGACCTCCTCGACGACACCGGCACCCTCGTGACCGAGAACTCCGGGGAGCGGGAAGGGCAGTCCGCCGCTCGCCACTCCAAGGTCGGTGTGACACAGGCCAGTTGCGACGACCCGGACAAGCGCCTCGTGCGGGCCGGGCTCGGCCAGCTCGACGTCGGTGAGCGTGAAGGGTGCGCCGCCCGACTCGACGACGGCCGCGCGCGTGGTGGTGGACATCGCAGGAACTCCTTGGTGGGCGGGGTCAGTCGAGCGAGACGACGACGGACTTGGTCCGGGTGTAGGCGGCGAGGCCCTCGGGGCCGTACTCGCGGCCGAAGCCGGAGTCCTTGACGCCGCCGAAGGGGACGTTGGGGTCGAGCATCGCCCAGTCGTTGACCCAGACGATGCCCGCCTGGAGCCGGTCCGCGATGCGGTGGGCGCGGGCGAGGTTGCCGGTCTGGACGCCCGAAGCCAGGCCGTAGGGCGTGGAGTTGGCGAGTTCGACGGCCTCGTCCTCGGTGTCGAAGGGCTGCACGGTGAGGACCGGGCCGAAGATCTCCTCCTGGATCACCCGGGAGTCATTGGCGAGGTCGGCGATGACGGTGGGCTTGTAGTAGTAGCCGCCGTCCAGGTCGAGGCGTTCGCCGCCGCAGACGATGCGGGCGCCCTCCTTGCGGGCGAGGTCGACGTACTCCTCGACCTTGCGCAGGTGCTTCTCCCCCGCCATCGGGCCCACGACGGTCTCGGGCAGCCGGGGGTCGCCGAGCGGTACGCCGGGGACGGCGTCGGCGAGGATGTTGAGGAGGGTGCTGTAGACGGGGCGGGCCACCAGCAGGCGGGGGCCGCCCATGCAGAACTGGCCGGTGTTGAAGACGAAGCCCTTGATGACCGCGCCGACGGCCTTCTCCAGGTCGGCGTCCTCGAAGACGAGGTGGGCCGCGTTGCCGCCGAGTTCCATGGTGACGGGCTTGAGGTTCTCGCCGGCGACGCTCGCGGCGTGCCGGCCGACGGCGGTGGAGCCGGTGAAGGCGATCTTGTCGACGCCCGCATGCCGCAGCAGGGCCTCGCCGGCGACCGGTCCGGAGCCGGTGACGACGTTGACGACACCGTCCGGGACGCCCGCCCGCTGGAGCAGTCCGGCCATGTAGAGGGCGCTGAGCGGGGTCTCGTCGGCGGGCTTGTGGACCACGGTGTTGCCGGCCGCGAGGGCGGGGGCGAGCTTCGAACCGGCAAGGATCAAGGGGAAGTTGAAGGGGGTGATCGCGGCGACCACGCCCAGCGGCTCGCGCTTGGTGTAGGCGAGGGCGTTGAGCGGGGTGTCACGCGTCGAGCCGTCCAGGGAGTACGCGAGAGCGGCGTAGTGCTCGTAGTCGTTGGCGGCGTTGGTCACGTCGACGGCGTGGCACAAAGTGATGGGCTTGCCTACGTCGAGGCTCTCCAACTGAGCGAGTTCGTCGGCGTTCTCGCGGATGAGTTCGGCGACGCGGTGCAGGATCCGGCCGCGTTCGCGACCGCTGAGGCCGGACCAGCGGCCGCTGTCGAAGGCCTCGCGGGCGGCACGGACGGCCGCGTCCACGTCGGCGGGGCCGGCCTCGGCGACCGTGGTGACGACCCGGCCCCGGGACGGGTCGACCACCTCGGTGCGCGCTCCGTCGGCGGCCTCGCGCCACTGCCCCCCGACGAACAGGCGGCCGGGTTCGATCTCGAAGGCGGTCATCGCCACTCCTCAGCATCGTTGCCAAGATTTCAACCAACAGGATTCCTGTTGGTTGCTCGTCTGGTTCGCAGTCTCATTACAGACAGGTTTCCTGTCAATGCTCTAGGGTGAATCCATGGCTGAACCCCTGACTGAATCGCTGGTCGGCACCCAAGCGACGAAGGCACCCCCGTCCCTGCTGTACATGATCAAGCAGGTGGAGCTGGTCGTCCGCTCGCGCCTGGACGAGCTGGTCAGGCCCTACGGCGTCACCGCACTCCAGTACACCGCGCTCACGGTCCTGGAGCGACACGACGGCCTGTCGGCTGCGCAGCTGGCCCGCGATTCCTTCGTCACCGCGCAGTCCATCGCCGATCTGGTCCGCTCACTGGAGGGCCGCGGGCTGATCCGCCGCGAGCGCAATCCGCGCAACCGGCGCGAGCTGCTGATCCTGCTGACCCGCGAGGGGCGCGAGCTGCTGGCGGGCTGCGCCGGGCCGGTGCGGGAGCTGGAGGAGCGGATGGTGCGCGAGCTCACAGCGCACCAGAGCGAGCAGTTCCGCCAGGCACTTTCCAAGGCCTGGCACGCGCTGTCGTAGCGCCACCCGGAACATCTCAGAAAGCTCTGGCTCGATTCGAAGACATATGTCAATCGAACATGCTCAAATTCACTCCATCGAGGGTAACTTGCAGGGCGGGGAACGGTTTTGTGCTCAACCCCGCTTCACCGAGGGCCGGTTGGAGGGGATGTGGTCGTGCAGCAGGAACCCGCGCCGCTCACCCGGCATCTGCGGATCCACCAGGACCGTGGGTTCACGGTCCTGGAGTTCCGCGGGGAGATCGACATCGTCGCGGCGATGGAGATCCTCCCGTCCCTGGACCGGGTGACAGGGCGGCCGGACGCGCGCATCGTGATCGATCTGAGGCAGGTCGAGTTCTTCGACTGCTCGGGGCTGCGCCTGCTGTACCGGGCACGGCAGCGGCTGCTGGAGCGGGACGGCAGGCTGCATCTCGTCTGCACCCACCCGCTGACCCTGCGCATCCTGCGGGTCACCGGTCTGAGCCGGCTGCTGCCGCCACAGCCGACACTGGACGCGGCCCTGGGGCAGGCGGAGACCACGCCTACCTGACGATGCGGGTGACCTGACCCGCCCCCACCGTCCGGCCGCCCTCACGGATCGCGAACTTCAGCCCCTCCTCCATCGCGATGGGTTGGATCAGCTCGACGTGCATGGTCGTGTTGTCGCCCGGCATGACCATCTCGGTGCCCTTCGGCAGGGTCACCACACCGGTCACGTCCGTCGTACGGAAGTAGAACTGCGGCCGGTAGTTGTGGAAGAAGGGCGTGTGCCGGCCGCCCTCGTCCTTCGACAGGATGTAGGCGCGGGCCTCGAACTCCACGTGCGGGGTGACCGATCCGGGCTTGATGACGACCTGGCCGCGCTCCACGTCCTCACGCTTCACGCCACGCAGCAGCAGTCCGACGTTCTCGCCGGCCCGGCCCTCGTCGAGGAGTTTGCGGAACATCTCGATGCCGGTGACGGTCGTCCTGGTCTTCTGTTCGTGGATGCCGATGATCTCCACCTCGTTGTTGACCTTCAGCACCCCGCGCTCGATCCGGCCGGTGACGACCGTGCCGCGCCCGGTGATGGTGAAGACGTCCTCGATCGGCAGCAGGAACGGCCGGTCCACGTCCCGTACCGGCTGGGGCACGAACTCGTCGACGGCGTCGAGGAGTTCGAGCACCGAGGCGGTCCACTCCGGGTCCCCTTCGAGGGCCTTGAGCGCGGACACCTTGACCACCGGGAGGTCGTCGCCGGGGAACTCGTACTCGGTGAGCAGCTCCCGCACCTCCAGCTCGACCAGTTCCAGGATCTCCTCGTCGTCGACCATGTCCGTCTTGTTGAGGGCGACGACGATGTACGGCACACCGACCTGCCGGGCCAGCAGCACGTGTTCCTTGGTCTGCGGCATCGGTCCGTCGGTGGCCGCGACGACCAGGATCGCGCCGTCCATCTGGGCGGCGCCGGTGATCATGTTCTTGATGTAGTCGGCGTGCCCTGGGCAGTCGACGTGCGCGTAATGCCGGCGTTCGGTCTGGTACTCGACATGGGCGATCGAGATCGTGATGCCGCGCTGCCGCTCCTCGGGCGCCTTGTCGATCTGGTCGAACGGCGTGAAGGGGTTGAGGTCGGGGAACCGGTCGTGCAGCACTTTCGTGATGGCCGCTGTGAGAGTGGTCTTGCCGTGGTCGATGTGACCGATGGTGCCGACGTTCACATGGGGTTTCGTCCGCTCGAACTTCGCCTTCGCCACGGCGAGTCCTCCTGATCGCCTCGGTGCTGCCGAGCGTTGCTCCGTCCCCTCATGTCTATTCGTTCGGCGGCGCGTCGAACAGGGCGCTGACGGACTCACCGTTGTGAATGCGGCGTACGGCCTCGGCGAGCGCCGGGGCGATGGACAGGATGCGCAGCTTCTCGGTGCGCTCCTCCTCGGGCACCGGCACCGTGTTGGTGCAGACGATCTCCAGTACGTCCGGCTGCTCACCGATCCGCTTGAGAGCGCCGGCCGCGAACAGGCCGTGGGTACAGGCCACCCGGATCGAGCGCGGCCCCAACTCCCGCAGCCGGTCCAGGAGTTCGAGGACGGTGCTGCCCTTGGCGATCTCGTCGTCCAGGACGATGACGTCCCGGTCGGCGATGTCACCGATCACCGAGCTGATGACCACCCGGTCGTCGGCGTAGCGCTGCTTGGCGCCGGCCGCGACCTGGGCGCCGATGAGCCTGGCGAACGCGGCGGCCTCCTTGGCGTTGCCGAGGTCCGGGGAGACGACGGTGGTGCGGGAGAGGTCGTACTGCCGGAAATGCGCGGCCAGTTCACGCAGCGCGTGCAGATGGTCGACCGGCACCGAGAAGAAGCCGTGCACCTGGGGCGAGTGCAGGGTCATGGCCAGGACGCGGCTCGCGCCCGCCGCCACCATCAGGTCGGCGACCAGCCGTCCGCCGAGCGAGATGCGCGGGGCGTCCTTCTTGTCGGAGCGGGCGTAGGAGTAGTGCGGCATGACGACGCTGATCCGCCCGGCGGAGGCACCCCGCGCCGCGTCGCACATCAGGAGCAGCTCGACGAGGTTCTCCTGGACCGGCTTGACCAGCGGCTGGATCAGAAAGACGTCCCGTTCCCGGCAGTTGGCCTGGAGCTGGACCTCCAGGCAGTCGTTGGCGAACCGGCTGACCCGGGTCGGGCTGAGCGGTACACCGAGATGCGCGCAGACCTCCTTCGCCAACTCGGGGTGGGCACTCCCGCTGAACACGGCGATGTCTCGCACGATCTGCTCCTCGCATGATCATTCCCGGCCGTGGCTCATGCTACTGACCGCGAAAACCGGTTGCGGACGCCCCGTCGTCGCGCGTCATGATGACGATGTCCGTGCCCTCTCCCGTCAGGAACCCTCACATGCGCCGACTCCTCGGAATCCACCAGCCTCCCCACTGGACGACGGTTCTCGAGGACTCGACCACGCATGCACACCCTGAACATCGGAATTCTGGCCCACGTCGACGCCGGTAAGACCAGCCTCACCGAGCGGCTGCTGTTCGACCACGGCGCGATCGACCGGCTCGGCAGCGTCGACACCGGTGACACCCGTACGGACGACGGCACGATCGAGCGAGAGCGCGGGATCACCATCCGTTCGGCCGTCGCCGCGTTCACGTCCGGCGACACCCAGATCAACCTGATCGACACCCCCGGCCACGCGGACTTCGTCGCCGAGGTCGAGCGCGCCCTGGAGGTGCTCGACGGCGCGGTGCTGCTGCTGTCCGCCGTGGAGGGCGTCCAGGCGCAGACGCGGGTCCTGCTGCGGACCCTGCGGCGGCTACGGCTGCCCACGCTCGTCTTCGTCAACAAGATCGACCGGGCGGGTGCCCGCGCGGACGACCTCGTCGCGGACATCCGGCGGCGGCTGACCCCGCACGTCGTGCCGCTGACGGACGTGACGGGCCTCGGCACGCCCGGCGCCCGCGTGCTGCCCCGCCCGCCCGGCGACCCTGACCTGGCCGAGGCACTGGCCGACGTCGACCCGTCCGTCCTCGCGGCGGTCGTCGACGGCCCGCACCCCACCCCGGACGACCTGAGCAAGGCCCTCGCCACCCGCACCGCCGACGGCTCCATCCACCCGCTCCTCTTCGGCTCGGCCCTCGGCGGCCAGGGAATCCCCGAACTCGTCGCGCGGCTGGTCCGGTTGATCCCGCCCGCGGCGGCCCGCCCGGGCACCCCTCGCGGCACGGTGTTCGCGGTCCGCCCCGGTCCCGGCCGCGAACGGACGGCGTATCTGCGGCTCTACGACGGTGAGGTGGCCCCGCAGCAGCGGCTCACGTTCCGCCGGCACGGGGCGGACGGCCGGGCCGTCGAGGTCTCCGGACGGGTCACGCGGCTCGAGGTGATCGGCCGGTCCGGACCTCTCACCGCCGGGAACATCGGCGCGCTGACCGGTCCGAAGAACATCCGGGTCGGCGACCGGCTCGGCGAACTCACCGAACGGGCACCGCAGTTCGCGCCGCCGACGCTGGAGACTGTCGTACGCGCACGGCGGCCCGAGCAGGCGATGGCCCTGCGCTCGGCCCTGCTGCGGCTGGCCGACCAGGACCCGCTGCTGCACGCGCGGCCCGCCGCCTCCGGAGCGACCGTGCTGCTCCTGTACGGCGAGGTCCAGAAGGAGGTCCTGGCGGCGACCCTCGTCCAGGACTTCGGCGTCGAGGCCGACTTCGAGCCGAGCAGGGTTCGGTTCCTGGAACGCCCGGCCGGGACCGGCGAGGCCTGCGACGAACTGCCGTGGCACGACGGCACCCGCTACTGGGCGACGATCGGGCTGCGCGTCGAACCGGGAGAGCGTGGCTCCGGCGGGGTCTTCGCGTACGAGACCGAACTCGGCGCGCTCCCCCGCGCGTTCCACCAGGCCGTCGAGGACACGGTCCACACGACCCTGCTCAGCGGGCTGCACGGCGCACCCGTGACGGACTACCGGGTCACCCTCACCCGGTCCGGATTCGTCGGCCCGCTCAGCACGGCCGGCGACTTCCGGGGTCTCACTCCGATCGTGCTGCGCCGGGCGCTGGGGCTGGCGCAGACACGGCTGTACGAGCCGTATGTCGCGTTCGAGACGGAGGTCCCGCAGGACGCGCTCGCCCCGGTGACCTCGCAACTCGCCTCCTGCCGCGCCGAGTTCACGGGGACGACCGGGGGTGTCGGCTCCTGGCTGATCACCGGTGAGCTGCCGGCCCGGCGGGTGCGGGACGTGGAGTCGGCCCTGCCCGGGCTCACGCACGGCGAGGGGGTGTGGTGGTCGCGTCCGTCCGGCGACCGCGAACTGCGGTCGCGCTGAGGCGTGTTGGGGCGTGTTGGGGGCGTCCACGGCCAGTGTCACAACATGGAGCGGACCGTGATCCGGAAAGGTCACGAGACGCATGGGGCGAGGCGGCGGGGAAATGCTGTCTGCGCGGTCGACCAGGGCTCCTGGCTCGCCGGAACAGTGACTTTTCCCGCTTGTGCGCCCTCCGTGCCCCCGTCAGCGCGACCGATCCACCAACACGTCGGTCTGACAGGGCGTTTGAGGGGCATGCGGATACCGAGGAAGGGAGGGCCGTCCCCATGACGACTTCCATCAGCCGTATACCCCGGCGCATGCCGGGCTGGGCGAAGGTGCTCACCGCCGTCGTCGTTGTGATCGCCGTGCTGTTCGCCGGGCTCCGGCTTGCCGTGCTCCCGGGACTGCGGGACATCTTCGGCACCGAGACCCACGACCGTTCGGGTCCGGCGCTGCTCAAGTCCATCCAGGACATGAGCCGTTACGACGCGGCCTCCGGCAACTTCCAGGTCGTCGTGGATCTGGAGAAGGACGCCAAGTTCCTGCCCCAGGCGATCCGCGGCACCCGCACGCTGTACGTCGGCGCGGGCACCGTGGAGGGCTATGTCGACCTGGGCAAGCTCGGCAAGCAGGACGTGACGGTCAACGGCGACCGCACGTCGGCCAGCATCAAACTGCCGCACGCGACGCTCGGCAAGCCGGCGCTGGACCCGGACCACTCGTACACGGTCTCCAAGCAGCGCGGTCTGCTGGACCGCCTGGGCGACATCTTCTCCGACAACCCCAACAGCGAGCAGGCCGTACAGAAGCTCGCGTCCAAGCACATCGCCGAGGCGGCGAAGACCAGCGGGCTGACCACCCGCGCCGAGACCAACACCACCAACATGCTCAAGGGCCTGCTCGGCTCGCTGGGCTTCACGACCGTGACCATCTCGTACGCCGCGTCCTGAGCAGCCGCCGGAGACCCGTGTGCGGGCACGTCCACCGCACACGGGTTCCGTCCACCGCCACGGCATCCTCCGCAGAATCGGGGGTAACCGCCTTATCACACAAGGCAGTTGAAGACCGGAGGACCTCACGCATGGGCCGTACCGCCGCACGTCTGCGTCGCACCAGGACCGAGCCCAAGACCGAGGCCGGGCCGAAAGCGGCCCGTCCCACGCGCCGGACGAAGCCCGCACCTCCCCAGCGCTACCGACTCCCCCTCCCGCTCCGCCTGTTGTCGATGCTGATCGGCTTCGCCTTCATGGTGGCGTTCGCCGTCGTACTGGCCAAGCTGACCCTGGAGCCGTCCCCCGCGTCGAAGGCGCTCGTGCACACCAATCTGCACCCCGGCCGCTCCCTGAAGGCCTATCTCGACCAGCCGGCCATGCGCGACGCCGTGAAGCAGATCGGCGGGAACGTGGTGCTCGGCATCCCGTTCGGCGTGCTGGTGCCCGTGTTCGCGCCCCGGGCGCGCGGCATCCTGAAGGTGCTGCTGCTGACGGCGACCGTCATGCTCCTGGTGGAGTTCGCGCAGGGCGCGCTGATCACCGGGCGGGCCTTCGACATCGACGACGTGATCCTCAACACCACTGGCGCGCTGGTGGGTTGGCTGCTGCTGGGGCGGCGGCTGGGCCGGACGGTGCACGCGCGGAAGCCCGCCGCGAAGGCGGCAAGGACACCAAAGGCAGCGAAGGCGCCCAAAGCGCCGAAGGCCACTTCGTAACGATCAACTACTGGCCCGTAACATTCAACTACTGGTCCGTACCAAGGTATTGACGCTCCCCTTATCTCACTTCTTAAATCAAGAGGCGACGCTTTCACCCCCCACCTCAGTCGGCGTGTCGGTCCCCACGTCCGCCGCACAGAAGGGAATGCCGTGGCCTCCCCACGATTCCTCCGCAGATGTCTTTTCGCCGCCCTGTCCGCCGCACTGGTCGCGTCCGCCGCGATCGGTCCGGCGCAGGCGGCCTCCACGTCGGACGCCCAGGCCGACGCAACCACGTTCTCCGACACCTTCGACGGAGCGGCCGGCAGTGCCGTCAACTCCTCGAAGTGGACGCAGGAGACCGGCGACAACGTCAACAACCACGAGCGCGAGTACTACACGTCCGGCACCAACAACGCGGCCCTGGACGGCCAGGGCCACCTGGTGATCACGGCCAAGAAGGAGAACCCCGCCAACTACCAGTGCTGGTACGGCACTTGCCAGTACACCTCGGCCCGGATGAACACCTCCGGGAAGTTCAGCGCGCAGTACGGACATGTCGAGGCCCGGATGAAGATCCCGCGCGGGCAGGGCATGTGGCCCGCGTTCTGGATGCTCGGCACCGACATCGGCTCGGTCGGCTGGCCCAATTCGGGTGAGATCGACGTCATGGAGAACGTCGGCTACGAGCCCTCCACGATCCACGGCACCATCCACGGCCCCGGCTACTCCGGCGCCAACGGGATAGGCGCCGCCTACACGCTGGCGAACGGCGCGGCCTTCGCGGACGCCTTCCACACGTTCGCCGTCGACTGGGCGCCGAACTCGATCAAGTGGTCGGTCGACGGTGTCGTCTACCAGACGCGCACACCGGCCGACGTGGGCGGCAACACCTGGGCGTTCAACAAGCCGTTCTTCCTGATCCTCAACCTCGCGGTCGGCGGCGACTGGCCGGGCGACCCGAACAGCTCCACGGCCTTCCCGGCCCAGCTGGTGGTGGACTCGGTGTCGGTCACCACGAGTGACACGGCCACCGGGGTGGCGATCAAGGGCCTCGCCGGCAAGTGCGTCGACGTCAACGGGGCGAGCTCCGCCAACGGGACCGCCATCCAGCTCTACGACTGCAACGGCTCCGCAGCCCAGCAGTGGACCGTGGGCTCCGACGGCACGATCCGCGCCCTCGGCAAGTGCCTGGACGTGAACGCCGGCGGCACCGCGGACGGCACCAAGGTCCAGCTCTACGACTGCAACGGCAGCGCCGCCCAGAAGTGGGCCGTCAGCTCGGCGAACGACATCGTCAACCCACAGGCCAACAAGTGCCTGGACGTCACCGGGAACAACTCGGCCAACGGCACCCCGCTGCAGATCTGGACCTGCTCGGGCGGCGCCAACCAGAAGTGGACGGTCGGCTGAACCCGTAATGCCTAGTGCGGCAACCAGGTGAATTTGTCTCCACCGACCCAACGGACCACATCCGGGTCGTCCAGGTCGCGGACCGTGATGCCGCACACGGCCGCGACCTCCAGGACATCGATGACCCCTGTGGCCTCGCAGACCATCTCCCCGTCGATCTGCACGATGCGGAACGGCGGGGTGCCCGGCTGCACCTTGAGCACCATGATCCGCGGGGTCGAGATGTGCGGGCTGGCGATTTCGGTCATGCAATAGAGCCTAGAACGCATCAGGCGGTCGCGAGCGGTCCAAGGTTCCCGGCCAGGGACCCCTCGCGGGAGGAGGCTCGATGGATCCCGTGCAGGCACTGGACCGGATCGCCTTCCTGCTGGAACGCTCCCTGGCCCCGACGTACCGCGTACGCGCCTTCCGTACGGCGGCCAGGGTCCTGGCGGCGCTCCCCGAGGGCGAGGTCGCCGAACGCGCGGCGGCCGGGACGCTGGAGTCCCTCAAGGGCATCGGCCCGAAGACCGCGCAGGTGGCCCGCGAGGCCCTGGAGGGACAGGTCCCCGCCTATCTGAAGCAACTGGAGGCCGAGGCCCCCGCCCCGGCCGGACCCGGCGGCGAAGAGCTGCGGGCCCTGCTGCGAGGGGACTGCCACCTCCACTCCGACTGGTCGGACGGCGGCAGCCCGATCGAGGAGATGGGCCGTACGGCGGCCCGGCTCGGCCACGAGTGGGCCGTGCTGACCGACCACTCGCCCCGGCTGACCGTGGCCCGCGGACTGTCCCCCGAGCGGCTGCGCGAACAGCTGGACGTGGTGGCCACGCTGAACGAGACGTGGGCGCCCTTCCGGCTGCTCACCGGAATCGAGTGCGACATCCTCGACGACGGTTCGCTGGACCAGGAACCGGAGCTGCTGGAGCGGCTCGACGTGGTGGTGGTCTCCGTGCACTCCAAGCTGCGTATGGAGGCCCGTGCCATGACCCGCCGCATGGTGGCCGCCGTACGGAATCCGCACGCGGACATCCTCGGGCACTGCACCGGGCGGCTGCTCATCGGGCGGGACGGGGGTGCCGCGCGGCCGGAGTCGGAGTTCGACGCGGACGAGGTGTTCGCCGCGTGTGCCGAGTCGGGCACGGCCGTGGAGATCAACAGCCGTCCGGAGCGGCTCGACCCGCCGCGGCGGCTGCTGCGGAAGGCCGTCGACGCGGGCGTGCTGTTCTCGGTCGACACCGACGCGCACGCGCCCGGTCAGCTCGACTGGCAGATCAACGGCTGCGCGCGGGCGGAGGAGTGCGGGGTGCCCGCCGACCGGGTGCTGACGACCTGGTCCGCGGACCAGCTACTGGACTGGACCACTGGCAAGTGATGCACATCACCGCGTACGGCGGACCGCGCAGGAACACCCACAGGTAGTTCGCCGTTGAACAGACCGTGGGTGCGGAGGGAACAGTGTCCCCGGGCCTCAACCTCCGCCCACAGGGAAGATCGTTCGGCTGAAGCCCTGTGGAGCCTTTCGCCGCGAGGCGACCGCCTTCCGTGCCCACCATTTGGCCGCCCCGGCCGTGATTCCCCCGTCGCGGTCGGGGCTTCCCCATGTCCGGGTCCGCACGGGCTTCTCCGCTTGACTTCGAGCGCACTTCAATTCGTAGCGTTCCAGGTATGACCACTGCACAGCACAAGATCGGTTCCGGATTCGACGCGAAGAGCACCGCCGACGACGTCCTGGAGGGCCTCGACCTCGGCGGGAAGCTCGCGATCCTCACCGGCGGCTACTCGGGCCTCGGCCTGGAGGCCGCCCGCGCGCTCACCAAGGCGGGCGCCCGGGTGGTCGTCCCCGCGCGCCGCCCCGACGCCGCCCGGGAGGCCGTGGCCGGGCTGCCCGGCGTCGAGGTGGACGAGCTGGATCTCGCCGACCTGGAGAGCGTGCGCGGCTTCGCCGAGCGGTTCCTCGCCTCCGGCCGGACCGTCGACTACATGATCGACAACGCCGGGATCATGGCCTGCCCGGAGACCCGGGTCGGGCCCGGCTGGGAGGCGCAGTTCGCCACCAACCACCTCGGCCACTTCGCCCTCGTCAACCGCCTGTGGCCGGCCATCGAGCCGGGCGGCGCCCGCGTGGTCTCGGTGTCCTCACGCGCCCACCACTTCTCCGGGATGCGCTGGGACGACGTCCAGTGGAACCACGGCTACGACAAGTGGGAGGCGTACGGCCAGGCGAAGACCGCGAACGTCCTCTTCGCCGTCCACCTCGACAGGCTCGCCGCCGACCGCGGCGTCCGCGCCTTCTCGCTCCACCCCGGCGGCATCATCACCCCGCTGCAGCGCCACCTCCCCAAGGCGGAGATGGTCGAGCGCGGCTGGATCGACGAGCAGGGCAACGTGCTGAACCCCGAGGGCTTCAAGACACCGCAGCAGGGCGCGGCCACCGAGGTCTGGGCCGCGACCTCGCCCCAACTGGCCGACATGGGCGGCGTCTACCTCGAGGACTGCGACATCGCGGAGCCCGCCCCCGACGACGAGCGCACCGGCGTCAAGTCCTGGGCTACCGACCCCGAGCAGGCGGCACGCCTCTGGAAGCTGTCTGCTGACCTAACTGGTGTGGACGCTTTCGCGGGTTAGTCCCGAGCACACTGTCCACAATGGGTCTCCTTCGGCCCGTACAGGGCAGCGGGCGCACCGGTCGCCAGCGCCCAGTAGCGGTCCCCGTACGACCAATGCCACCACTCCGTCGGGTAGTTGACCAAACCGGCCGCGCCAAGGGCCGTGCCCAGCACGGCGCGGTTTGCCCGGGCCTCGGCGGTGATGTTGCCGGCGTCTGTGTAGCAGGCCCCGTCGCTCTGCTCCGGATTGGCGTTCATCGGGGTGCCCAGGTCGAGTTCACGGCCGTCGGCATCGGCGAGGGTCAGGTCGACGGCCGCGCCGGCGGTGTGCGGGGCGATCTCGGGCGGCGACACATAGCGGCTGGCGGCGGTCCGGATCCGGTCGGCGGACCAGTCCGGGTTGGCGGCGCGCAGTACGTCGCCGTAGCCCTCGAAGTAGCGGCGCTGGAGCACCGGCGGCCGGTATCCCTCGACGAACAGCAGGCGCAGGCCGTCCGGCAACAGGGCTTCCGCCTTCAGGAGGCGGTCCAACACGCCCCGGCGCAGGAGGAGTTCGGCGCCGCTGTCGGAATCCTTGTTCTTGCGTTCGTCGACCAGCAGTACACCGCTCACGTCGACGAGAGGCTCTCCGCACTCCTCGACGGGGACGGCGGCGACCCGGGCGTCGGACATCAGAATGATCTCGCTCACGAGGCGATCATCCCGCGAACTCGCGCAGATCCGCATTGAGTTGATCGGCGTGGGTGACGAACAGGCCGTGGCCGGCGTCGTCGTAGACCTTCAGCGTGGCGTCGGGAACGAGCCGGGCCGCTCGGTGGGCGGTCGGTTCCAGGGGGGCCGAGGTGTCGTGCGTGCCGTGCACGACGAGCAGCGGCACGTCGATTTTCGGCAGTTCGGGGGCGACGTCCACGACGGCGATCAGTGCCTGGACGGCGGCCGTCGAGTGGGCGGTCGAGGTCAGGGCGCGATCGACGACGTACTGCCGGTAGGACGCGGAGACGTCGTTGCCTGGCCGGTCGACGGCGAAGAAGGCGTCGACTCCGGCGGCGAAGAAGGCCGCCCGGTCGCGTCGGCACTGCTCGTTGACCCCGCGTACGAGGTCGGGGTCCAGGCCGTCGGGGTTGTCGGCCGAGCGCACCACGCCCGGGGCGATGCCTCCGACGAAAACGACCCGGGCCACCCGGCCGGCGCCGTGCCGGGTCAGACAGCGCACGATCTCCACACTCCCCATGGAGTGACCGACCAGCGTCACTTCGCGCAGGTCGAGCAGTTCCAGGAGACCGTGCAGGTCGTCGGCGAGGCTGTCCAGGTCGAACCCGCTCCACGTGTCCTCCGACCTGCCGTGCCCCCGCCGGTCGAAGCCGACGCAGCGGTAGCCCTCCGCCGCCAGTGGCAGCATCTGGAACTCCCACATCTCGGCACCGAGATAAGCGCTGTTGACGAAGAACAGCACGGGCCCGTCGGCCGGGCCGTAGTCGACGTAGTGCAGTCGGACAGCGTCCACGGGGCTGGCGAAGTACGGCACGGGGAACCTCCCGGAATCCGGTGGCGGGGCGAGTGGGTACGCCCTTCATGGTTCCGGGAGGCCGGGATCGGGTCGATTACCTCCGAAGTCATGCCCGGGTGCGGTGCGCCTCAATGCGGTGCACGTTCCTCCAGGGCCGTGCGCCAGGCCGGTGGTGGGCCCTCCGGTTCGGGCTCGGCGCGGCGGCCGCCGCGGGCGAAGAAGTCGGCGAGAGGGAGGATCGCGGCGCCGACGGTGACCGCGTCGGGGCCGAGGAGGCCCAGGTCGATCGTCACGCGTCCGGCGGGGTGGCGCAGCGCGTACGCGGTGGCGTGATGGCGGACTGCGGGGAGGAAGCGGGAGCCGAGTTGGAGTCCGGCCCAGCCGCCGATGAGGATGCGCTCGGGCTGGAAGAGGTTGATCAGGTCGGAGAGGCCGGCGCCGAGGTATTCGGCGGTCTCCTCCAGGACGGCGAGCGCGACCGGGTCGGCCTCGGCGCCCTCGGCCGGGTAGGCGGCGACCAGCAGCGCGGTCATCGCGGTCTCCTCGTCGGTGCCCTCGGGCGGGCGTCCGCCCTGCTCACGCCAGCGGTCGAGGAGCGACTCGGCGCCCGCGTACGCCTCCAGACAGCCAAGGGCTCCGCAACGGCAGCGGCGCCCGCGGACCCGTACGGTCAGATGCCCCCACTCGACGGCCCGGCCGTTCTCCACCTCGGGGGTCACGAGGCAGGCGCCGACGCCGGAGCCGAAGAGGACGACGATCGCGTTGCGCGCGCCGCGCCCGCCGCCGAACCACATCTCGGCCTGGCCGAGGGTCTTGGCCCCGTTGTCGATGAAGTACGGGACGGCGTCGGGGAGTTGGGAGGTGGAGCGGAGGAGTTCTTCGAGGGGGACCGCGTCCCAGCCGATGGTCTGGCCGTGCACGACGGCGCCGTGGTCCGGGGTGTGCTCGACTATGCCGGGGACGCCGATGCCGACGCCGAGGAGCTGTCCGGGCGCGATGTCGGCGGCGGCGAGGACTTCGGCTATGCCGTCGCGGATGTGGCCGACGATGACCTCGACCTCGTACCGCTGCTGCTCCAACGGGCGTTCGGCGCGGGCGAGTTCGGTGAGGGTGAGGTCGAACAGCTCGACGCGGACCCGGGTCTCGCCGACGTCGACGCCGATCATGTGGCCGCTGTGCGGGGCGACTCGCAGGAGGGTGCGGGGACGGCCGCCGTCGGAGTCGACGCTGCCGGCCTCCTCGACCAGGCCGTCGGCGACTAGGTCCGCGACGACATTGCTGACCGAGCCGGAGCTGAGTCCGGTCGCCGGGCCCAGTTCGAAGCGGCTGAGCGGTCCGTCGAAGTACAGCCGTTGCAGCACGACCGTGCGGTTGGCCCGCCTGAGGTCGCGTACCGTGCGCCCGTTCCGCCCCGCCATGTGGCTCCCTCCGAACCCTGCACCCTCTTAATTCACGCCCTGAACTAAGGGGCGGTGGAATGCACACTACGTGGTGGAAGCCGTCCCGTCGATCTCTCCGAGGGCGGCGAGCAGCTCGGGGCCGACCCGCTCCCGCCGCCAGCGGTTCTCCTCCGCGCCGAACTCCCTGGGGACCGCCTCGGCGAGCATGATCAGGTAGAGGTAGCTGCGGTAGAGGGCGTAGCGGAGACCGGCCGACCGGTCGAACTCTGCCCGGCCGCCCGCTTCCCGGTAGCCCGCGAGAAACGCGTCGTCCTTCCTGATGTCGCCGAGCAGCGCCAGGGAGACGAAGTCGGCGAGGGGGTCGCCCCAGAACATGCGCTCGCCGTCGATGAGCCCGCCGATGCGGGGCGTCCCGGAGGTGCGGTCGACGAGGATGTTGCCCTGCCAGAGGTCGAAGTGGACGGCACGGGGGACGGTGACCTCGTCCAGGGCCGCGTAGGCGGAGCGGGCCGTGCGGGCGATGTCGTCGGCGGGCAGCGGCAGCCAGGCCCGGTAGCGGCGGGCGTCGTCGAGGACGGCGTCGTAGAGCGTGGTGAACGCGGTCCGCCAGTCGGGGGCGAGGGGGCCGAGGGCACCGGAGGGGTACCCGAAGCCGGGGCCGGTGATGTCGTGCAGGCGGGCGAGCCGGCGGCCCAGCTCCGTGCGCAGGACGGGTACTTCGGTGTCCGTGAGGGAGTCGTCCCAGGGTTCGCCGGGGCAGAGGGTCATCAGGAGGGTGTCGCCGTCGAGGACCAGGACGCGCGGTGCCGCCACCCCGGCCTGGGCGGCGGCGCCGTAGAAGTCGGCTTCGGAGACGAGCAGTTGGCGCTCGTGGGCGAGGCCGGGGGTCTTGGGGGCGGTCTTGAGGACGTAGCGGCTGCCGTCGGTGAGGGTGAGTTCCTCGACGGTGTTGTAGGTGCCGCCGCCCATCGGGCGGAGGTGGGCGAGGCGGTCCGGCGGGATGCCCGCCGAGCCGAGGATCTTCCGGGCCCGCTCCCAGGAGTCCGTCACCGCACGCCCACCTCTCCCGTTCGGTCAGCCGGCGGCGTACACGTCCTCGACGTAACGCCCGTCCGCCATCAGTCCGTTGAGCCACCGCTCGGCGGCCGGGTCGTCGGCGCCGGGCGTGCGGTCCCGGTACAGGGTACGGAACGCCTCCCGCACGCCCGGTGCCATGCGCGCTCCGTCGCCGCACACGAACACCCGGGCGCCCGCGTCCAGCAGGGCCCACACCTCGTCTGCTTCGGCGGCGATCCGGTGCTGCACGAAGGTCACTCCGCCCTCGGGGGCGGTGCTGAAGGCGGGGCGCAGCGAGACCGCTCCGGCGTGTTCGGCGGCGTGGAGTTCATCGGCGTGGAGGTAGTCGGCGTCGGGGGCGTCGCAGCCGAAGTAGCAGAGGGCGGGGGCGAGTTGGGCGCCGGCGGAGAGGGCGGCCGTACGGTCGGCGATGGTGCCGCGGAAGGGGGGCGAGGCCGGTGCCCGCCGCGATCATCACGACCGGGGTGGAGTCGTCGATGCGGAAGGCCTCGCGGCACGGCTGGACGCGGGCGTACACGGTGTCGCCCACTGCGACGGTGGCGAGGTGGCCGGAACCGGTCCCCCGGTAGACGCCCTTGCCCGAGCGGGCCGGGGCCTCCAGCAGGGGGACCATCAGGTCCGCGTGGCCGGGGTCGACGGCGGGCGAGGACGAGATCGAGTAGTGGCGGGGGCGCAGCGGGGTGAGGAGGTCGAGGAGCGCGGGCCAGTCCAGGGCGCCGCGCAACGCCGGGTGGCCCTCGACGCGTTCGACGAAGGTGCGCGGGTCGTCGGTGAGGGCGGCCAGGGCGGTGCGCTCGGGCGGGCAGGGGTTGGCGGCGGCGAGCGCGACCCGTTGGGCGGCGGTCGGCCGATCCTTCAACTCCAGTGATTCGTCAGTAGTTGACGTACCGTCACGGGCCGGTCGGCCGCGAGGCCGTCGCGGCGCGGGCGGGCCGGGCGGATGTCGAGGACGGTGTCGAGGTCGACGCCGAGCGCGGCGGCGGCGCGTTCGACGAGGGCCGGGGCGTTCGCCGGCAGGACGGTGAGGTGGTCGGCGGTCCGGTAGCCGATGCCGTCCGGCAGGGCGACGCGGACGAAGCGCTTGCGGCGCGGGTGGCCGGGCGCGGTGAGGTCGTGGGCCTGGGTGACGGTCATCGGGACGAGGCCGTGCCGTTCGGCGAGGGCGTCCAGGTGGCCGCCGGTGAGCGTGCGGACCTTGTAGCCGGTGGCAGGTTCAACAGGGCCGACGGCGTCCGTGGCGTCGGGATCGCCGTGCGTCTCCAGCAGCTCCGCACGCAGCCGTGCCGTGAACTCCCTTACCGCGCCGGTGAGATCACCGGAGGCGTCGGCCGCCGCGCGGTCGGTCAGGCGGGTGGCGCCGAGTTCGGCGAGGCGGGCGTCGATGCGGGTCGGCAGGTGCTGGTAGGTGGCCGCCCAGTTGCGGTCGCCGACGCCGAGGACCGCGTAGGTCACGTCGGTGAGGTCGTGGGTCCCCTTCAGCCAGGTGGCGAAGGCGAGGGCGTCGTCGGTGGGGCGGCCGTTGCAGGAGGCGGCGGCGATGACGACGGGGCGGTCGGTGGGGAGACCCTCGGCGTACGCGTCCAGCGGTGCGACCTCGACGTCACACCCCAACACTGCCGCCTCGTCGGCGAGTTGGGCGGCGAACTCCCGGCAGGTGCCGTAGTTGCTGCCGTGCAGAAAGAGGGCGCGGGTGCCGGGACGGACGCGGGTGGAGCGACCGGTCTCCACCACGGGAGTCGCGGTGGCCTCCACGGCGCCCGGCAGCGGCGGGTGCGTGGGTCGGCTGCGGTGCGCGGAGTGAGCGTCAGCGTGAAGCCGTCGGGCTTCAGGGTGAGGGTCTCCTTCACCGTGAGTCGGTAGTCCGCGTGATCGTGGAGGCGGTAGCGGTGGACGAGCATCGCGAGCAGCATGGTCGCCTCGTGCAGCGCGAACTGCCGTCCGATGCAGGCACGTTCACCGGTT
>Ga0307511_10000375_pt1 | contig 47609 bp, 60 predicted proteins | sample 13_EM_MG_FD_200266 | JGI IMG/M metagenome (GOLD analysis project Ga0307511, IMG submission 200266) | Populus trichocarpa ectomycorrhiza microbial communities from riparian zone in the Pacific Northwest, United States - 13_EM | ecosystem: Host-associated > Plants > Roots > Unclassified | place... | reverse complement strand
GACATCGGCTTGCGGTTTTGTGCTGAGCCGACGCTCAGGCAAAGGGAGTGATCGAAAAAAGTTTCGATGGTCGTCCACCGCGATTCTTTGATACGGTCCCGTCCTCCCTGCACATCCCGTATCCAAAAAAGGGAGATGGTGGGCTCTCGAAAGAAAAGCCTACGTATACAAATGCTCGACGCCCCTCCTATCAGACTGATGCCATCACCCTCTATAGGAAAAAAACCCACGGGACCGCTATCTTGTATAACGACAACATATACAGTCTCCCCGGGAACGGGCGTCCAAACTGTGTATATTGTATAGGGGTTCAAGGCCTCGGTCTCGAGCGGATTCAATGCACGAATGCTGGTCGTGCGGTCTCACTCGAGAAGAAACGCTCGGTCCGGGTGGTCTATCGATTTATCAGCCGAGAGGAGTTGCGGATGCCGTGATAATTATGACAGTCGTCGTTGTGTGGGGGGTGGGTGAGACAGCGTATGAATGGTATCTCTCGCTTTGCACCTTCCAAAACCCGAGTGGGGTACTACCATGTGTCTATGACCCAATGGCCAAAAGGCCCAACGGCTAAATTATTGCCTTGTATCGCATCTTCGCCTCGATACGGGGAACACTGGGCACCTCCCGATGGACCCGATGGGGTCCTTCCCACGCCTAGAACCAGCCCGCACTAACGACCTGCTGCTTCACGCTATTCTTCGGCTTGCTACCTTTGACCCTGCCACCGTTGCCGCGTTGAGCCGACTTCTTCGTGTGGTATTTCCGTTGCCTGTTCTTGTTTTTCGTGATCTCTGTGGCGACCCTTTCCTTGATCCTCGAGGACGTAACCTGTCGTTCGGTGCCTTCTTCATTGCCGGCACTGTCACCGTCCGAATCCTGGTCGTTTTCCAGATCTACTATATCCGCCCTGTTACCGCGATCGAGATTTTCCCCTGGAGTTGGAGAGTCGAGAGGGTGATAAGGCGCAACGCATCAGAAAATACGTACGGCACACGCGAGTTTTCCAGAGACAGAACCGAGGTTCACACACCTTTTTCAGGTACGTCCCCTTCCGAAACCTTGAGATTTCGTAGTCCGGCCTCCACCGAAACGTCCCGCGAAACTGAGGGTGCTCCCGAACCCGTGTTTGACCGGACATCTTCCTTGAGCGGGTTATCCACAGAAAATGGACCCGGGATTTCTGTCTCTTTCTGGCCACGGGGCTCCAGGTTGGATCCTCGGGCGGGGGTGCCCAGACCGTGGCCTTCGGCAGAAGCGTCGGCGTCCGGTCCACCTCGCTCCTCCGTTGCGTCTCTTTCCGAGGTAATAGCCTCTTCATCGCTGGAGCGATTCCCGTCTCCCTCCTCGTCCGAACATGAGGATTCTGGATCTTCGTCCCCCTTCACGGCCTCCATATACTGTATAAACGGTGTCGACAAACAACAGTCAACACCACGCGGCTGTCCGTGGAGGAATGACGGCTTACCTCTTCCAGCACCTTCTGTTCGCTATGTTTGAACCCACTCGCAGCGACAACGACATCAAGGCGGAAATCTTCGCCATCGCCCTCTTTAGCTTCTCCCTCGCCCTCTTTCCTGTTGATTGTGCTTCTGAACCTTGGATACAAATTGCTCTCATAACGGAACCTTCTCCTGAAAAATGTACGAATGCACTCGACGTCACGATTGAAGTACCTGTACCACGGATGCCGTTTGGTATTCAGAATGCTCGGTACCCAGGCGAGATACACACCATTCCGCGTTCGTGTGAGAAGTGCTAACCATTTGCGGGAAGTCGATGACCACCGGCTCTCCCGAGGACCGACGGATTAAGATGTTGAATTCGTTGAAGTCTCCGTGAATGAGACCCGATCTAGCGAACCGTACTATGAGGTCCATGAGGGACGAGTATAGCTTCCCAGGTGAGGAAACCTCGGCGATCTGCCGACTGTGTAATCGGTTAGCAGTATGCTCGAATCAAGCAGTAAAAGTTTTCTGACAGAGGATAGGCATCGATGAACTCCATTAATATCGTGTGTCTTGATTGGTCGATCGGCCGCGGGACGGGGAATCGATTTTCGTGGAGGACCTAATGACGGAGAACACCATCGGATGACGCGTGCGACTAATAACTCGCGGACCAAACCTTCATGAATGCCCATTCCTTCTGGGCAGCAAGACGAGACATGTACATCCATGATGCTGACTTGCGTTTCCCCATGTAGTCGCGCTTCTCCTTGATCGCGCGGAAGGAGACCCGTCCCAGCCTGCGAGGTGAACACCATCATCCCCTTCGCCGTCATGATGGGTGGGAGGCGAACTAACCTGTGCAACTTCAATACCATCTCGTTGGTCTCCGAATCAGCAACGATGTAGATGTCTATCGTGGAACTTGTTTAGCCCCTCGTAACGAGACTGGCGTGCGGGTGCCACACTGGAAGCGGGCTTGTCCTCCATACCTGATTCCTTGCCGACGCCGATCTGGTTTCCGACTGAGTGCATGGTGCCCCGCTTTGATAGCGTCCGCATAGCAAGGTAGTCGTAACCTCCATACGTTAACCTGTACCCATCATCTAGAATCCTTTAGTCAGCAAACAAATCAACGGCACGGTCTTCCCGGACGCTTTGCACATGACAATACGCACACTTGGCGTTTCTAACTCGCGCGACGAGGTTCCTCTTGGCCAGTTCGCCGAGATTCTTGTTCACACCTCCGTTCCTAAGCCCGGAAATTTGAACGATGAGGGTGGTAGGCACGATTTCATGGTTTTTGGAGCCCATCTCGACCTGGCTTGGCCAGCGATTAACTACCGTTTACGAATCCACAAAATGGCCGGAAAGAATTCCATACAGCAGTCAAGACGCGGAACTCTTCGGAGGTGACATATCGTAGGTCCGTGGCGTCCAACTTCATCGTTTTGATCGAAGATAGGGAGCGCACGCGGTCGGTGAAAAACTAGGCAGGTCGGCAACTCCCGGGCCGGCGAGCCGTTTCATCATGAATATTTCGCGCAGCGCGAATCCACCGGTTGTCTGAGAAAGGCCTTGAGCACAGCGGAATTTGAGATTCGAAAGGGAATTTCGTTGTAGTTGCCTTTTAAGGTCTCGGTCGTTCCTGGAGGGTGGATCCTGACCGAGGTCGGCCACTGTGGGAACGATTCCAGTGGCCGTCCCTCCGGAGGAGTTCCGTCCCATCCCCGAACCGTTCACCCCACGCCACGCTCCTGGGAAGCAACGGACGGACGGGAGGCACCCGCATTGCGATTGCGTTCGCCGCGCTCACACCTTAGGTTTGTCATAGGATAGTCATGCCGCCCCGTGACACGATTTAATATCGATGTGTGGCAGACAGGTTCCATCTCTGCATGATCTCGGTGGCAGTACGTCCTCCCATAGCTCCTCGAGGGCAGCCCCTGGATCAGTGTTTCTCGGTGTGCTTGCGGGTCTCGCGGTTGAAATGGTTCGTTCACGCTTGTGATTCGAAAATGAATTCGGTATTGACCAAAATTGCGCCAAGTACTCAGGGGCCTGAGGAGGGGGCGTCGTTCGGGAGCGCTTGGGCGTGATCTCTGGTGCGCAGAGCTCGTCCGGTGATCACGGCAGGGTCATGTAGCCGGCTATTATCTGGTTCCCGCTCCACCTCCATTTTACAGCGTAATTTTGCCCCTAATCGATGTGCGAGACATCACGTCAGCCCAGTGTGTACCCCCAGTAGGGTCGAGACCGCCGAGCAGGCGATTGAATGGAATTGGTAGAGGGGAACAGCTCAAATTTGTTATCCAAATATTCACACTTTGATCCTATCTGGGACCGGGACCGGGGACCCCGACAGCGCGGCGTCGAGCGGCTCGTACGACTACAAACAGGCGGGTCGTCGGTGAGCCGACCCCTTTGTTCGATCCGTGGCCTGCAAGATCGCCAAACGCTTGACAGCGGTTAAGACATGTCATCGATTCACGAGCCGTACTTGTGATAGTTGGAATGAGTTGCACGCAAGGAGGCGGGCTCTGGCATCAGAGGGTCAAACACTTGAAAACGTTTGAACGATGAGTTTGGGCCACATCTTCTGGAAAACTGTCTGTCGAAATGAAACCAGCTGTTCTGCACACCTACTGGGGTCCAAACCATACAAACACCGGTTGAAATTCCCTTCTTTCACGTCCTGTAGGGTACCGGAATTTGCCGATGCTTTTCCCTTCCATTTCTTGAATCACCGACCACTGATCGAGTTCGGGGTATCATGTCCTCGCTCCAACCACGATGCGTCTTCACACCAATACCCTGTGATCAACAGCTATCTGGGTTGCAAGATATTCGGAAGGATACAGTCTGGACCCCCTTAATCAGTTGCGATGCGCAGTTTCCAGTGGAACTCGTTGGTTTTCATTCTCTTTCCGCGTCATGAAAAGTGGCCAATACCTGATTGAATTTTTCCTAGTTCGCAGACGCCGGGCAGCAACTCATAGATCATCCGGAATACAACTCGACCCTGATACTCAGGTCGGAAACCCTGACGGAGGCTTTTCCAGAGGACGGCGAGGTTCCAAAAGCGATCCCACGGCTGCGGGGGGCCTTTGTCCTAAAGTCCACCCTCCGGAGATTACTGCCCCGACGCCCGGGGCGTGACGCCAGTATTGATCAGCATTGCACGGTGTACGCCATCGAGGGTCAAAACGAAGCGTCGATCCTGATTCTTACACCGCTGCTCGACCAAACCGGCTCTCTACCGTACTACCACCCTCAGGTGTTCCATATCGCCTTCCATTACCTTCGTCCCCCCGCCTCGGACTGTCGTGGAGGTGTCAACGCCGACTCAAGCGCCAGACTTCAAGTTGAGGTCGTCGCGTTCCCCGGCGTGCCTCTCGATCCGAATAGTCGGATCTATCGCACATGTCTAGCGTTATTGGAAACCCTCCACCGATACGGATGGGGCGCGATGACTAGTTACAAGAAACGTGTCAACCACGATTGTATTGTACCAAGAGAAGAGTATCAAGATCTCTATCTCCTCATGCGAGAGAGGCATAAGCACCTCGTAGGCACTTGGCAGGAGTCTACAGACCCCCTAAAGCATGTATTTGAGGTACGTCCATGAGTTTATGGGAACTTCACCTCCATTTCCCCGACAGATGAGCGCGCGAATAGTGGCGCTAACGGTTAATTTGAACAGGACATTGGGATTGCCACATTCCTGATGCTCCTGTGGAAGGGGACGTTCCAAGTGGGCGGCGTCCCGGCGTCAATCAACCACAATGATCCGCAAGCTCGGGACGGAATTCGAAAATCCAGGAACGCCCAGGATGAAAGCGATTTGCCTCCGTGGTTCTCCTGGCCAAGGCCCCCTAATGGGTTTGTCGATCTGGGGTGCGTCTGCACGACCGAAAATACACCGTTTGGATGCTAATTGTATGACTTAATTCATATGACACCCGTTATCGGCTCCACACTTATACCACCTTCCTCTTCGATCTTTGCAATCTATCCGTCTCGCACCAAACTCTAATATCCGTGTTACGGGTCTAATTGCGTCGTACTTCTTGACGCTGTAACATGGTGATATCGCAGCTGTGGAAACGGGCTTCTCGTACGCATTCTTCTGGCTGAGGGATACGATGGCTTCGGCGTCGACGTCCGCGCAAGGACCTCATGGTCACACTATCCTCCTACCACCCAAAGTCGCCTCCACGTCGAATCCTTAGATCCTACGCTCCCCCTCGAGGATGTAGACCCCACGGCCACCATTCCAAACCTCGCAACTGCTGAGAGCCCGCTCAGTATTAATCCCAGTGCGGGCCCTTCGAGCAACCCGGGAAGCAGCAAGAAGGGGGAAGATGACCGGCTTCGGTCCCGGTTACGAGTCCCACACGGTGCATTCATAATCGGGAACCACGCTGATGAACTCACGCCATACGTCCCAATCCTCTCAATTTTGTATGGGGCTAGTGGGTATTTGAACATTCCGTGTTGTCCTTGGGACCTCGACCAGAAGTTCAACCGTGCGAACAGCGCGCAATACCCACTCCCTGGGGATGACACCGAAGGGGCTGATAGTCGAGGTGAGGTCCCCGCGGGGGCAGGTGATATCGTCGCCGAAGGTGACCAATGGATCGAGAGTTTGAATTTAGGAGGAGGCGGGAAGTTTACGAGCTCTTACTCGGCCTATCGAATATGGCTGGCACGGCTGACGTCCTGGTGTGGGTGGGAAATCGAAACCGAGGTCCTGAGGATACCCAGCACGCGGAATTGGGCCTTAGTAGGTAATGCTACTGAATTTTGCAACCGTGTCCTGTTGGCAACGTGTTGGTTCTGACACCATATTCTGATGTTGCAGGAAGGAGAAAACGGCTCCCAGACGTGGTTTCATATCAACGGGTCGAAGATATTCTCGCGCGAGTCCGTGAGCGAGGGGTGTTCGCAACTCGGCGGCCGGAGGGCAAGCAAGGCGACCATTGATCACGACGATCACGACGAGTAATGTATGCGGTAGAGAGGGTTTCTGATCGTTATCTCGAATATCCCCAGACCTGATGAGCAAAATATAACTTAGCGCCGTTTGACATCGATTCGTAGTGACCCACCACAGAAGCTCCCAGCGTAGACTAAGATGGTTGAGATTCGGTTTGCAGCCGTCACCCGTTACATTTGGAGGGCGACGAGAAGCTCGAGGTCAGCCGGATCTGTTGGATCTGCTTCCTCAGACATTCTTCGACACTCTTCAAGCAATTCTCGGAGTTCCTGTATCGTAGGTGGCCGATCCTCCTCCTGCCAGTCTCCCTGAGCTTCGCATTCTTCGGAGTCGTATTCATCCGACTCGCACTCTTCGTCATCATCACCCGACTCGGGTTCATCTTGGGGGAGCGTCCCAAGGAGCCCTCCGGTACAATCTTCCAACCTGACGCTCTGCTGCGCGCACTGATCCCACCACTTCTCCCATCTCGAAAGACCAGTTTGGCTGGGTCCATTGTTACTCTCCAAGTCCCTCAGCAGCGCTCTGCTTAGAACCCGCACACACTGCAACTTGGGGAAGTTGCGTTTGGTGAGGGCAGCGAAATTCATGTCATTCGATCGTTGCATGTATTCGATCTTGAAACGGTCGGATTTCGCCGCGTACCCCACTCCGAAGGCGTAAAGGAGCTGGTGTACCCCGATGGTGGTGATGTTGGGATGAGGGCTATTCGTTAATTTCGATTCCATGGGGTACTCGTCAGTGGTGGGAAGGCGCCAGTCTCCGTTGAATAAGAAGGTGGTAAGGTTAGGGCAGAGGTCGAGTATCGCGGCAACGTCGAGGGTCAGGAGGCAATTAAGGTCGAGGAAGGTGAGGCTAGTCCCATGTTGTTTGCAGAACTCGTCGACATCTGGGAGATCGTTTCGATTGAGGCCGAAGTCGAGCGTAACGTGGTGGAGTGCTGGTAAGGACCAGTCTGTAAATTGTTCCAGGAAATCCTGGAAAGACCCGCGAAGCGATAGCGTTTGGAGATGAGGGAGGGAGAGGTTCAGGTTCCCTGCAGAACCTAGGGGATTGTTCTCGCCTGTCGGGGCTTCGAATTCGAGGCACAAGGAAGTCAGGGACTTGCGTAGGGCGTTCAAGGCCCATATAACCTTGGGTTGTGCGCTTGATGACATGTTCCAACACAACGTTCGAATCTTCTTCGATGTGAAGGAGAGGAGCGCGTCGGCGATAGCTGCCGAAAAGGTAGAGGTGAGCGGCCAGGCGATTATCATGGTATCGACGTTCGGGCAGTGTTGGATGATGGAGACGAGGATCTCAAGAGATTCTGCCTCAGGAATCGTGGGACCGCCGAGGTAGATATTCCTGGCGTATGTGCCCAGATGAGGTTCGTTACCCAGAACGCGGTATAAGGGTTGCATGAGGGGTGGTCTAAAGACCGCGATGTGGTTGAATAGGAATTCACCAGCGATGTGGTGCCAACGTTTGCAAGTGGAGAGGATAGCCTGAGTGCTCCCCGCCAATCAGAGTCCCGAACTTCTACAAAACCCGTGCCGCGCACCTTGACAGTTTTATGGCGCTTCTTCTGAGCATTCATAGTGAGCTCATTGGGTGATTGCAAACACCAGAGACCGAAGACGTTCTTGAACCACGCGGACTTGTCCATAGAGTTCGGTAGCTCCCCATCGGGGAGGTATTCCGCCGTGGCGAGTTCGAAGATATAAAGCCAGATTTCGTTTGGCACTCCATGAGGAGACATCGGGCGAGGAGACAGATAAGATAGCTGATGCAAGGTCTGGAATGCGTTGACGGGTGAGAACGCGCGCTTGTTCAAGACCATACCACGTGCGGCACTGAGCACTGCTGACAAAGCGAAGCATTACATCATGAAAAGCCGAAAATTCGGCTCGGAGCCCCGACGGCCGGAAGCACGGAAAATCGACTCCAGCGCGGAGCGAGCGACTTTGACTCCGTACAGCGACGACGACCCTCGACGATCCCCGACGGTTTGATCACCATGGAGCCTTTGCAAGCCAAGCTCGTCGCTGCTGGCACCGGCTCCCTCTTGACCGCGATTACAAGTAAGTACAAGCAGTTTCTCCGCGTGCCTGACCCGGAACCCTAACGTTTGCACCCCCACCTCGCCACGCCACGCTGCCATTAGTGACCCCATTTGATGTCGTTAAGACAAGGCTGCAGACGCAACCCCCAAAACCAAAAGCCCGCCACCTGTTCGCAAGTCCTCCACCAAACGTCTGTTGTCAGCCGAATAACGTCCCCTGTGTCCGCGGCATGTCTTCACTTGCCATCTCCGCTTTCGGCAGGTCCGAAGTCGTATGCGTGTGGGATCACGGTGTCTTGCGACAGGAACGCGTGAATGGGTTTTATGACGCGGTCAAGCACGTGGTGAGGGTCGAGGGATTGAGGGGGTTGTGGAAGGGTGCTGGGACTACAATGTTCGCCTTCACCACCTTCCACTCTTTCTGAGGGCCCGAACTAACTGGATTTTTACTTCGCAGACTGATAGGTGTACCATCATCAACGTGCTACATGCTTACCTATGACCACCTACTACATTCCGTTTTCCCCCTCTTCGTCACCCCATCCGCCTCCACCCCCCTTCTCGCTGGTATCACGGCAAGGACATTCATATCAACTGTGGCCTCGCCGCTGGAGCTAATCCGAACCAACCTCCAATCTACCCCTTCGTCCTCTTCCAACCCCAACACCCTCCGATCTGTAGTTTCGTCAATCGCTATCCTAGTCCAAAAGCAGGGTCCAGCATCCCTGTGGAAGGGGTTGGGTGCGACACTGTGGCGAGATGTTCCTTTTAGCGGGCTCTATTGGGCTAACTATGAGGGTCTCAAGTCATGGTTCAATCGGAATGGCCGTGAGGGTACATCAGTCGCCTTCGCTAGCGGAGCGATGAGCGGGACCATCGCTGCACTTTTCACCTCCCCCTTCGACGTTCTGAAAACACGCCGGCAGGCATTGGTCATGTCAACGCCCTCACACACAACGTCTGTGATACCTTTACTGAAACATATGGTCCGGACGGAGGGCTATTCAGCACTGTATGCGGGGATCGGACCTCGGATGGCGAAGATCGCTCCTGCGTGCGGAATGATGATTGCTTGTTACGAGGTTCGTGTCCTCCTCCCCTTCTGCGCCTGATACTTGCTAACTGGCGGCTTATCTGATAACATCTAGGGTGTCGGAAAATTCCTAGCGAAACCTCTATGATAAGTACCCTATCGGGTGGCCATCATATTACCCATATACACTACGTTTGTCGCTAATAGTCGTACATACATTGGGATCCATAGATGAATGCAATCCACTCTCCCCCTTCCTCATCCTTGGAGCTGTGGAACCTGATATCGAATCAATATCCGGGTTATGTGTAATCAAGAGCATTGAGAGAGAATGCAAAAAAAGATGCATGAAGTGGGACACTATCCGAGCCTGTTCATCTGCTTCTTCGCCGCGCTCAACTTGTTCCCGAACTTGTCCACATCCTGATCCAGCTGGTCGAGCAAGTCGATGTGCTGACCAATCTCGGCGTTGATGGCGAGTCCTAGGTGCTTCTGGCGTTGTAGGATGGAGGAAAGTTGGGCGAGGTTCGTGTCCTGGTCGTCGATCTTGGCCTGTTGGAGTTGTAAAAGGCCATTGGAATCCAGTGGTCGGGTTTCCTCCGTCTCCCGGGGTGGCGGTGGCGCGCCGAATACCCTGCCAGGTTTCGAGAACGTCGTGAGTCCGTTCCCGAGGAGCGCGTTTCTATCGGAGTCCGGAGCAGGGTTCCGGTCGAGTGTCGCCCCCAGCCCTCGGGAAGTCTGCCGGGCAACGGTGACCATCTTCGTGAGCTTATCACAATCGTCCCGCATCCGTGCAACCATCTCAGTCCTCCGCTGAAGTTCGCCCTCGCTCATCCCAGTCATTGCGAGAGATTTGAGACCATCGTCTAAAGCGTCGATACGAGTTTGGGCAGAGAGAAGTTTCTTCTTCGCTTGGACGTTGGATTGGTGGGAGCCGGAGATGTCACCTCTGTCAGAGAGGGCGTCGCGTTTGTTGATGTCCGCGCGGATGTCACGAATGCTCGATTGGAGTTCCATATGTTCGTCCAGCCACGAAACGAGAGTGAAGGTCTTGGATGAGGAACTTCCAGCCAACCGACCCTCGATGGCCGCGTTCTTCCCGATTGGTATCCCGAGGAACTGTTTGAACTCGTAGCTCTCCCTCCACTTGTCCTCCTTCGCGCTCAGTATTGCCCGTAAGTACGTCTCCAATCCCAGCCTCCGTTGGTCCAAGAGCGTAGGGTTGGAACGGGAGCGAAACATGGAGAACGAATGTTTCGCTGGTAGCGCAGCGGGTGGTGAGCCGGTGGATTTGGTGAGTTCCGTGTGGAGGTCCGCGAACTCGGAGTACCTCCTCCACATTGGCCAGTCACGCACGCTGGCTGTTATCTGGATGCGGTAGACGGTGTGTGGAGTGGGGTCGGTGCGTTCTTCATAGGAAGGAATGTGGATGGCTTGGATGGCGGAGGTCATGGTTCCAGGTGGAAATGGCTGAAGCGCTGATCACTTGACCTCGTGTATTCCGCATGCGCAGTCATCGTTTGCTCATCATTGCGCTCACCCTCCGTCGGAAAAATTGACTACATATGACTAGGGTTCCTGTCTATTTGCTACGGCAACCATGTCTACCTCCAAAATCACTGCAGAGGAGATGACCCCCACGACGACAACGACTGCCGAGCCGTTTCCCAAGCCTGTGGGCGGGGCGTCACTTCTACTTTCCTTTCGATTGGAAAAGAAGACGACGGTGATCGTTGGTTCTGGTGCCCTTGCCGCAAAACGAGCCTTTGCAGCTCTGGAAGCCGATTCTTCTGTGGTGGTTTTCTCCAGAGCCGACGCTCTTTGCGACGAACTACGCTGGAGAGCGGCGCATGACCAACTTACGCTCAGACCCCTGGGTTCTACCGAGGAGAAGGACGAAGGCGCCTTGGAATCATATCTCGAATCCTCACCGGGAGGCGTTTCATTCGTCTGCGTGACCGACACGCTATCGACGCTGTCAGAGGGGAAGCGATCTCTCAAGTCAGCAAATCATATCCACCGAATTTGCCAAAGACACCGGGTGCCGGTGAATGTCTCGGACCTACCACAGCTCTGTGACTTTTCGTTCACATCTACCCACCGTTTTATCGACACCACCACGAACGCACCATCGCCGTTACAGATAGGAGTCACCGCGAACGGTCAGGGTTGCCGTATCTCCGGACGAATCCGTCGAGACATTGTGGCCGCGCTACCGAAGGAGGTAGGGGCTGCGGTCTCAGCGATAGGGAGGCTGCGGAGGAAGACAAAGGAGGAGCAGGTTGGCTGTGAAGATGGGGATGGGGATGCTGGGAGAGAGGAGGCTGTCGAGGAGGTGACGCCCAACGTCCCAGTTCCCCAAAGAAGTGTGGCGGAGAGTGACGTAGAGGTGGCAAAGCGCAGGATGCGATGGGTTTCGCAGATTAGCGAGTATTGGTCCCTCCCACGGCTCGCTCGGATGAACGGAGGAGATACCGATGAATTACTTAGTGGAGACCTGGGTTTGGGGTCCTCGTCCACGGTGAACCTTCCATGGACATCCCAGCACCAACTGAATCTGGAAACGCCGCCACAGAAGGGCCGTATATTCTTGGTTGGATCTGGTCCAGGGCACCCTTCGTTGTTAACAATTGCCACCCGAGACGCACTTACCAAGTACGCGGACCTCGTGCTTTCTGACAAACTGGTCCCAGAGGCGGTCCTGGAGATGGTCCCATCACACGTTCAGATACAGATTGCAAGAAAGTTCCCGGGGAATGCTGATGGGGCACAAATTGAGCTACAGGAGGCAGCCGTGGAAGCTGCGAGGCGCGGTTTGACTGTAGTTCGCGTAAGTATTTATTAATTCATCTATCGGACATTTGACACTGAGGCCGCTGGTACGTGTCTTGCAGCTCAAACAAGGCGACCCCACGGTGTACGGACGTGCGGGAGAAGAGATCCTCTATTTTCGTTCCCAGGGATTCGAGCCCATTGTTATTCCAGGGGTCTCTTCCGCTTTGGCTGGTCCAATCTTTGCGGGTATACCGGTGACTCAGCGTGGTGTGGCGGAGTCATTTATTGTGTGCACAGGGGTTGGAAAAGGTGGAAAGGGGGTCAAGTTACCTGGCTACGAGAGGTCGCGGACGTTGGTGATCCTCATGGGGGTCGCGAGGCTGGGAGCCGTGCTGGATACGCTACAGGACCCGGATTTGCCGCCCGAGAAGCGGAATGGACCGCCACACCCTTGGTACACCCCGATCGCAATTGTTGAACGTGCCACGATGCCCGACCAGAGGACCGTGTTCTCTACGCTAAGGGACGTGGGTGCTGCGCTGGAGAGCGTGGGGGAGCAGAGGCCGCCCGGCATGATCGTAGTCGGATGGTCCGTGCTGTGCTTGTGGAAACACGGCGACGTTTCGGTGCTAGATCGCGGGGGCGAAGAGGTCGATGAAGCCCGTGTTCGAGCATGGCTAGAAGAAAAACTGTGGCGGATTCAGGAGGGGCTTTCAGATAATTGGATTAGCGTTTGTTGATATGCGGCAGTGTATGTGTGTGTCCATTACGAGGTTTCCCGATATATAAACACGTCCCACCGGATTTGTTTGTCAACATTTCCTCCGTTTTTCTCTTCGACTCCCATCTTCATCGATATGCAATCTCCGCGCAGCCATCTGGTTTACTCTTCGTTTTCGGACCGCAAAGTCACTGGTAGCAGACCATCGTCACCGGCCGGGCTCGACGACGCCAGCATGAGTGGTAAGTGTGGCAGAATTTTCTCCCTTCTTCGCTCCGAGTCCGTGCCGTCATTGTGTGGCTGGCGGCCTTTTTCCTCTTATTATCCCTTCCCTTCTCCTTGACCTTCGCTGACCGCACGTATATAAACTCCCTCTCTCTCTGCCCCTCCTCCCCACCAACAGGCGATTCCCCCCCTCCTCCTCAACCCCCTTTCCAATTGACATCGGATTCGATCCCCCGAAAGCGTACAATTTCCCGCACTAGCATGGACAACCTACCACCCCTTCCACCCATCGAAGGCGAACTTATGCTCGAGGTCTACACTCACGACAGCCTCAACGCCAAATCGGGTGCCATTACCACTGATGAGCACGGGGGAAGTGCCCGGCTGGCCGTCCTTGGCGAGAAGGTTTTAGAGTCGGCCGTTATGACCAACCTGTTTCGGAGGCGGCCCATGAACAGCGCCAACCAGTTGAAGGTGAGTCAGCTTTCCAGTTATTATTTCATGCCTCTCAGACGTGTGGCGGGTAGGAGCTGATCAAGGACTATACCGACAAGGCGGCCGTCGATCAATGGACAACCGGTTACAACCTGAGGAGCAAGCTCCGGTGTGCCCCAGGATTCGCTGTGCGAGTCAAGACTGCTGAGGTGGGACATCTCCAAAACCCTATTTTGTCGAGGTGCTGACTCGACTACTGCAACAGGAAGGGCGCGCGCTCTTTCTATCCTACGTCGGAGCGCTGTGCATCCAAAGCGGCTACAACGTCGTTCAAGACTGGATTAATCAGTTGCTCGAGCCCAGCGAGAAACGAGTGAAGGGCGAGCCACCTTCTCTCACCCTTCCTTCGCCCCTTCCCCAGCAGGTCGGTGCCCCACCGAACGTCGCAGCGGCCAGCCAGGCTCGATTCTTCAACCAGTTTAGCAAATCTGACACCCCGACGTTCTCGCAACCCTCTCCTCGTCTTAACCAGCCCTCCTTTCTGCCCGGGAACAACGGTCCTTTTTCAAACGTCAACGGTCTCTTCCCTCGACCAACCGGCCCCCCTCTCCAACAATGCCAACCGCCGCCCCCGACGACCAAACCCCCGCCGCTCCCTCCCGCGCCGAACCAACAGGTCTCATACCTACCATTGTTCAATCAGACCGCTAGCCAACGGCGGCTTGGTGTTGAATATACCGCTCAGTTCTATGGACCTCCTCACGCTGGCAAGTGGCACGTGAAATGTTTAGGTGGGCTTCTTCCCCAGACTGCCGGCTTAGCGTCTATCTGGAATTGGGCTACGTTGGCTGACGATTTGGTCGATCCCACAACAGTCAACAGCGTTGAAAAGGGTGAAGGTTCTGGCCCCAGCAAACAACTCGCCAAGGAGGAGGCCGCCAAACAGGCCTTTTACGCCATGGGATGGTCGACCTAGGTTCGTGCTTCGCCATCCGGGTTCTGTGTGAGGCCTGACCAACCGTGTGGACGCAAACTAGATCCCCTGCCGACGTCCCATCGACATCCCGTATCTCGCCGGCCTCTCGTTACTGATACTGATCGAAGAAAACTTGAAAAAAGAAATTCTCAGGGACTGTGCGAACGAACATCATCTGGAAACCGGACCTCCTGTGTGGAGGCATACAAACATAAATCAATGTTTGTCTGGCTCCACCTAGGTTTCCCGTTGGCTCTCCGTTTACTTGGCGTTCGTTACCCTAATGTCCCCACTTGCCAAATGCCTGTACACGACGACGTTCATTCCATTGGTCCCTCCTTTCTCGTCTCATCACCCCACTTCTCAACCCTGTCTCGTGTTACCCTCAATCACCTCCTCGCTCTCTCTTCCCCAGGTACGCTCGCAAACTATCCAACGGATTTTGGGAAATGGAAGGACTTTCTAGTTGTGTCTGTTGTCTTGTTGTCAATACATTATTTTCTCGCGTTGGCTGCCCATTCCAGCGGCTGGTTAACAGCGGTGGGAAGGGGTGGACCTCGCGACAGAAGTGTGTACGTTGACAACGAGCTCAGTGACACTGTTTGGACTCGGGTTTTCCCCTACATACTCGAGACTGCAAACGGAGAATGAGAACGAGCTGAAGGGTGAGGGGTTGGAGGATTGTCTCTTCTCCATCCGTTTTATGCTCGTAGGTTCCTTCGAGCGATGACATCCACCAGAACCCTCCTTTTTTTACATATCTTTTGTCGTTCCCTCCTCGCCGTTCTGCATCCACCGCTTTCCCCTCCGTTCAATCGTTCATCATCCGTGCACTTCGTTACATGATTGTCGCGCTCATCGCCCTTGTTCATCCATCCCTTTGCTATTCGTCACTTGCCAGTTTTGCAGCAGCCAACGCATCACCCCCCCTTCCGTTCTCTGTTCCTACCTTTCTCCACTTGCCCGCTCTTTTTTCATGACTTCCTTCTCCGTATGTTGACCCGAGTATACCTCATGCCTCCCACTTCAATATACACGACCGCATGTCATACGTATGCCCATTAGTTGCTGCGATCCTTCCTCCCAAAAAGCGCCGTTTTTCCCTACCGCCACAATTCCATCATCTCTGCTGTGCCCCGCAGCTCCGGTGCTCCGATGTACCCGGGGTCTGGGCCTCAGGGACGACTGTATTTCATTGTTAAACGCCAAACGCTCAAGCTACTCCGCACTAGGAAGGCTCTACTCCTCGGGCCCTATATCTCCCCGCTGTTTTCCCACCAGCTCTGGTTCATATGGAGGCTGGTTGCCTAAATGCTGCGACGCAGCGGGGGACTTCGTGGTTGTATCATGACCCTGTCCGCCGGCTCCTGGGAGCTGTGCTTTCGTACCATCGGGCGGGGAGAATGTGTTACTCTGAGAGCTCGCCGAGGAAATACAGTTGCACGTTGATGGCAGCCTTGGGGCGCTCAAATCTGAATTCATCGATGTGTCGGGTAGTGTCCTCCACCTCTCACCCGCTTGCGGCCCGGTTTCCGCTTTCTCGAGAGAGCAGGGAGATCCTCGGCATGAGACCAACGAAAATTGAAATGCGCGTGGGGATCTGAGGCGGAAGGCCCGACGGAGCGGGAGAAACGCGGTTTAACCGGGGACAACAGAGTATTTACGTGCTCGGCGGAGAAATCTACGGAACGCGCAACTGCAAACGGTGGATCTGTACATTAGGCACCTGCTCGAACTTCAAAATACCATTCAACGAGGCGAGTGGCAGGTAGTCACTCTCAATGCGCTGGCGAACCACACGGTTACCTCCCGCGAAACCCCCCCTGACCACGACCCTGAAATCAGGATTACGTCCGGCTAGGACAACCAACGACGCGTCCACCACCTTCCAACCGTTAGAGTTCATCAACTGTGGCGGACCCCACGGATGCGTCACGTGGAGGATCCAAATCACCAGTTCGTTGAACAGGGGAGAAGTTATCGTTCGGAGCGTCTGGTGGATCCATCCGGGGACTGTCGAGACCTCGGGCCACCTAACTGCGAATTCGAATCTTTCGAGCACCACGCTTCGCTTGAGGTCCAGCGGGAGCCCTATCGTACCCAACGGTTACATCTCGACATGCGCACGAATCCGAGAACGTGACTTACCCTCAGTGCCGCCTTTTTTGCACCACAAATACGATATCGACCTCACGCTGTGGCCGCACGCATCCAAGACGGCTCGCGGGTCATTACAGCGGAAAAATTCCAGCGAACGGAAGTTGAGTCCGCCAGGGAGTGTCGCGAGGCAATCGGAGAACTCTCTCGTGTCTGGATCCACCAAAATGAGCGTCCCTCGAAGCAGCGGCGATTGCGTGGTTGTTGGAACCGGATGTCCGGGGTATGCCCCGGTTAGAGAAATGATGGTCAAGTCTTCCAGTAGGGGAAATTGGGATATGATGTATAAGAGCTGTTGATCTGTGACGTAGGCATTCCGTATACTGAGGTGTCGTAGAGTGTTGGCGAACGTGCCGAAACATTCATTGAAGACCGGGATAAGTGAGAGGACGCGAAAGTGCGCGAGGGTGAGGGTATGCAAGTTGGTGATCGACCGGAGGTATGGAAGGTACTTCCGCATGTTCTCCGGAGAAAAAAGGCCGCCTCCCACCTGGAAAGTGAGGTATCGGGTGTAACGTAGGAGACCCGAGCGATCCACGTCGGTCAGCCGTTCGAATGTTTCAGGACCTTCCCTGCGAAAACCAAACACGGATTCCCTCGGTGTGGGACGCTCCACCCGGGCCGACATTGGGGGAAAGTAGACTCGCTGGTGGATGATAGGCCGCGTCGCGCCAAATAAGGGCTTGCACGTTAGGGAGCAGGCCTTCAATGCGTTTGGGTCGTCCGGGAGATAACCTAGGATCTCGTCCACGAGTTCCTGCGGTAGATTCTTCCATCCAGCACCGGCGAACTGTTTGGAGACACCATCGACCCTTCCTTGGATATCGCCAGTTGATACGAACTTTGTCCGCAGGTGGGAGGCGAAGCCTATCAGGACATTAGCATCATCGATAGTGTGGATGGCCGCGGGGTTTGATATTCACCAGGACCGGGAGTCTTCATGCTCGGGTTCGAGGTGGTGGTCGAGGGTTGACCGGGATTGCGATAGGTCTGTTGGGCCGTCCGATCAACTTTGGGCCCGGAATTTGCCCGGGTCGATCAGTTGGTGTCCGAACGAATTTGGACCCAGGCCGGGAAAAAAAAAAGATCTTTAGGATATGGGCCATTTCTGGTGAGGTCGGGCCCAATCGAACTTTTTTTTGACCCAACCCAACGAACGAAGTCCAATGGGAGCCCTCGGTGATAGCCCTGGGGGTGTCGATGTAACGGGCCATCCGCTTGCGCGCTGAAGGTGACATTTTCCTGCCTTCGCAAACGGGCAGGGGTAACGGATCCTCCTCAGCTTCAGAATCATGCGGGTTCTGGGGATGAGTGCTGGGGCTTTTATTTATAAGCAGAGTCACGGGCTTGCCAATAGGAACAGCGCCCGTATATATTATGACCTGGGCTAGGCTAGCAGGAATATCTACAGATTTCTGAGCTCCCAGAGACGATTCTCTGCGTTGAATACTTGTTCGAACGTCACAAAACCCTTCGGCCAAGCGAGTGGCAGGTAGTCGCTCTCAAAACATCGGCGAATTACGTCACAATCCTCCATGAAATATCCCCTGAACACAACCCTGAAATCAGGATTACGTCCAGCTAGGACGTTCAACGATGCGTCCACCGCCTTCCAACCGTTACCACGCATCGAAGATATCAGTCTCCATGTCGGCCGATACGCCGTGCGTATGATGGATATCACGAGCTCGTTGAACGTTGGCGAAGTTATCGTCCAGAGCATCCGGTGGAGCCATTCTTGCATTTGGGAGGCGCGGTACCATTCAACAGTGAGTTTGAATCTTTCGAGCACTACGCTTTGCTTGAGGTCCAGTGGGATCCCTATGGTGCCAAGGGTTACATCGTAATAAGCATTTGAACATAGCAACTCGACTCACAGCTGTCGTTCCATGCGCGCACGTACGATATCGACGTCACGCTGTGGCTACACGCATTCAAAACGATTTGCGAATATTCACACTGGAACAATTCCAATGAGCGGGAGTTGAGTCCGCCGGGGAGCGCTCCGAGGCCTTCGAAGAGTTCTCTCGAGTCTACCCCCACCAAAACTAGTGTACCTCGAAGAGGCGGTGACTGTGTAATCGCCGGAGGGCGGTTTCCGGGGTGTACAACGGCCACGGTTGGGGAAACGACCGTCAGATCTTCCAGCAGGGGAAACTGGGATATGGCGTATAAGAGTTGTTCACCTGTGCCGCAGGCGCGTCGTATGTCGAGGTGTCGCAGAGTGGTGGTGAACATGCCAAAGCATTCATGGAAAACCGGGATAAATGGGTGGATGGAAAAGGGACTGAGGGCGAGGGTATGTAAGTTGGTGATTGACTGAAGGTGGGAGAGGTACTTTTGCATGTTCTCCGGGGTAAAAGAGTCGTCTTCCGTCTTGAAAGTGAGGTATCGGATATAACGGAGGAGGCCCAGGCGATCCGCGTGGACCAACCGCTCGAACGTTTCATGGCCTCCCCTGCGAAGACTGAACAGAGATCCCTTTGGTTTGGGACGCTCCATACGGGTTGGCTTGGAAGCCAAACACACTCGCCGGTGGATGATAGGCCGCGTCGCGCCAAACAAGTGCTTGCACGTTCGAGAGCAGGCCTTCAACGCGTCCGGATCGTCCAGGAGATAACCTAGGATTTTGTCCACGAGTTCCTGCGGCAGGTTCTTCCATCCGGCCCCAGTGAATTGTTTGGAGATGTCATCGAGCCTTTTTCGTAGGCTCCCCGGTGGTGTGAGCATCATCCACAGGCGGGAGGCAATTCCTATGAGGGCGTCAGCGTAATCAATAAAGTGGGTGAGGTTTATAATCACCAGAACCGCGGGGGGTGCTCATGGGCGTTGTATTCGACTCCGACACGTGTTGGCAGCGCTAAACTTTCGAATCCCACATTTCCGGCGCCTGGTCAGGGTCGCTGGTGCAGTGGGACGCTGGCGAGCATCAGAGAAGTTGCAATCCACTGTTATGCGAGTCACCCAGTCACCCAATAAGAAGCGTTCTGACATCTTGTCGACGGATCAGCCCGACCCGGCCGGAAAGCCCATCACCGAGTCACCGAAGTTCAGCAAAGGCAGTGTTGTAGCCGCCAGTCCAAATTAAACTGTTCGATGGCTGTGGTTTGCTGGAAGGTCCCAGCTTTCCTCCTCCTCCATCTTGACAAACCCAACCTCCAACGGCGATGGGACGGTATCCGTGGACAGAGGTCCTTCTCTTCGAGGGTCTTCACATCGCCGTTCTCTACCCAACACCACACCATGCCTACCGGGTGGCCGTCCTCGCCACCATGATCTACTTGTCATCCAAAATATACTCAACGCCGGAGGTCACCGACCCACTCACGGTCACTTATACCGTGGGCTTTATGGTTGGGTTTCAGTTCATATTCATAGCATACCTTCTGTCCGCAGAGGGGGCCTTCCCCGATAATTGGAGGCGTGTTCGTGACGAAGCTCATGCGAAGGCCGTTGGAGATGGCTCTAATAGTCGGCCTTCGGGTTTCTCCTTGACGAAGAAGCTCTGGTGGATGGTTGATATCGCGTACAGCGTACGCATGGTTGGGTGGATCCAGGAACCACAAAACGGTATACCCCCACACCCACCACCCTCTCGCCGAACGTTCCTCTGGAAGACCTTCTTAAAACTCATCATCAACAACATCATCGCCGATTTTTCGACCTCCGCGCTCGCCCTGAGCCCAGCGTTTGATCGTCGCGTACACGATCCATCCGATGGGCCAGAAACATACCTCTCCGCGGTGCCGCTCTTGCACCGCGCACCTTATATCCTGTCATACGGGATTATGATGGGAACTGGGACCGGTGTTGTACACAACATTATGGCTTTGGTGTGTGTCGGCATTTTTCGCTCGAGCCCTACATTGTGGCCGGACATTTGGGGTCGCTGGGGAGACGCATACACTCTGCGCAAACTTTGGGGGTATGCATATCAATTATCATACCACGTGTTTGTCGAATAACCGAACGCGTTTTAGGCAAACATGGCACCAACGAATGCGACCGGTACGAGTACCCATCCCCCTGTTTTTCCGCCATTCGTTGTTCTGACCATCTCGTGTCGATCAGATGTTTGGGGGTCTGGGAAAGCTCGTTGCGAACAAGCTGAAGCTCCCTCGCGGTTCTAATCGGTCATCCTACACCCAACTATACGTCGCCTTCTTCCTCTCCGGAATTCTCCACTTCTCTGGTGACTTCATGTTGGAGAGACGGATGGTATCTCGCTCATTCAAGTTCTTCCTCCTCCAAGCCGTCGCCATCACGTTCGAGGACCTCGTCATTCATATCGCGAAACGCCTACTTCGTCGAGGGGGGGTCGAGCTCAAACCGGGGGGAGTTGACGAATCTTGGGCAGATACGGCTGTTAGAGTTGTTGGTTATTGCTGGGTAACTCTCTGGTTTTGTTTGACGCTACCGGTATGGGTAGACGAGCTCAACTCTATCGGGGTCGGTAGCTTCGATAGAGGAGTCATCACACAGTTTCTGTTGGACGTGTGGAAACGACAGGTTAAATTGTAGAAGTAGTAAGCCCCACGTATCCCCCGCTCATCTTGTCTGCTCTTTGGAATATTTCTCTCATGGGCGCGTTCCCGCCCACACACCCACTCTTGAAATAGTCACCTGGATGCTCCAGGACCCAAATCGAGAAGGTGCAAACAACCACCTCCGTTCGAAATTCGAGCTCAAGTACTGAAACAAATGAACGCGAAACACAGCGAGGCAATCTCACCTATCTTCTCGCTGGGGCGGTGGGCGACAACTTCGCCCGACCACAACGTTTAAACTGTATCTTCTAAGTAAATCTGCTCGCCGCCAGAGGTTCTCTGAACGTGGACGAAAAACTGGCGGCTTGTCTGGAATAACCTGCGAATAGGTTGGATGTGGATGGTTTTTTGTTTCACTCGTCCACCGATTCGGGTAAGAGATTCCAGTAGCCATTCACCTGGTCATACCGGTACGATGGGTCTCGAACAGGCGGGTGGATCGCTTTCAGAAGTTGGCCCTAGACATCAAATTGAGATTTCGGATTCCGCGGAGGGGTTCGAGGCCGAGCGGCGAGCGCTGATCGCGATTTGAATAGGCCGGCAGACACCGTCCGTCCTTTCCGTCCCCATCATGGCAACATATCCAGGAATCGACCTCAGTGTTGAACAGTTGGTTTCTGCTCTCGCGAAGGCGGTGGCTACGGATGACGGACACCTTGGAAAGTGAATCATTCTATTTTAGGTGCTCGAAACATTGCTAACAGGGAATGCAGGATCTTGCTCGATCTCCCCGCGCAGAAGGTACGAAACCCAGACTCTCTTGTTTCATGCGAGGTGTGAATCTGCAGAGAAGGTCTTCGCTCTTGAACGACAGATCACACAAATTTTGGCCCTGGTCCGCTCGGCGAGGAACCGTGCGGTGGTGGTGAATCGTCTTCCTCCTGAGGTGCTGGCAAAAGTACTCAGCTTTCGCCGCGACGATCGGGACCTGATATCCGCGACCCACGTCTGCGAACGGTGGCGTTCTACACTCCTATCCATTCCGCTACTTTGGACAGAGGTTGTATTCGGAGACCCCGATCGAACCGCCACCTACCTCGAACGATCCAAAGGCGCACCCCTCCACGTCTCCGTCGGGGGATCATATCAATCAACACTCGACTCTTCCGCCGGCGACATGTCCTGGATCCATAGGATGGACTCCTTGCGCATTAACGGGGACCAGGGACAGGTGGAATTTATTGCAGGGCAGTTGCATCTCCCCGCCCCACTCCTTCAATCTTTGACATTCAACACACCACCTATACCTGGGGCCGGAAGTGCCTTCATTTATATTCCCCCAGGATTCCTTGACCAACAGGTGCCTTCCCTACGGAACCTCACATTCCTCTACGTCGCGCCATCCCCGGTCACCAGCATCCCTCTCCAACACCTAACTAACCTCAATTGGACCGACTCGCGCGTCGTGATCGAAGACCTCTTCGCCCTTTTAGCATCAGCCCTGTTGCTTGAGGCTATCACCCTAAATTTCCATTGTGTCTCCATGCCGGGAACTGAATCGTTGAGGGTCATAACTCTCAACAAGTTACGCAAGCTCGTCTGGGATATCGAGGGGACGTTCAATTTAACGGATTTCCTCATCGCTCCGGGACTCGAGGATTTGAAGATATCCATGAACTACAGCCGCATGCACAGCGGTCCACCCACCATCTTACCACCTTATCGAGAACACTTTCCATTACTCGCCGAGCCGACAGCACTAAGATACATGTGTTACAACCTCGTCCGAACATGGGATTTCACCTACACGGCCGGGCGTTTCGTGTTTTCCGAATCCCCGGAACCCATCACCGTGAACCGTATACCTGACCGCTGGTTCTCACCATCGACACCAATTTCTTTTCAGAACGCGAAGCGGCTGGTTGTGGAGGGGTTTGGCGGTTACCCGCTACCAGGCAATATTCCGATCGAGCAGTTTGGGAGTTTGGAGAGCCTCAAACTAGTGGGCGAGGTGGACAGGTTGCTCGAGATCTTGCAGCCAAACCGCAACGCAACTGGTGGAGTCCTGGTACCTTTCCTCTCACGCCTAGAGCTCCACGCTGCCGTACCAAGGCATGATATTCCATTTGAGGTGTTGACGAAGATCCTGAAGGAGCGGAAAGAAGCAGGTCATGGGGTGAAAACCGTCCGTATCGTGGGAGAGTATGAGGAATGCCCAAGTGGATTGGCTTCGGGACTGACCGAGCACGTGGACGTACTAGCACTGGGCCGGACCCCGCCGTACACGGGTGAAGATTAACGCGACGGATGTACCATTTCACGTACAAAGAACCACGTATCAAAATCTGTATTCCATAACACTCTACACCTCTCTCTGCGCGAATGGGCAGCACGACACCGTCGGTTTAGTTCCCGACAGACCCGGTTTGCATCACAGTCGCCCTTCGCCTCGCGAAGAAATCTCGGCGGGGGACTCGATATACAGGCCCGGTTACGCATTTTTCTTGCTCGGGTTTTGGATGGAAGTTAGACGGCGGCGACAGCCTGAGTACAACCGACGCAATTAAAGGTTGTCCCAAGGGCCTCTCCGTGAGACATTTGACAAATCCTGTTGTACGCACCTTCTTGATAGGTGCCACGTCATACACGGATGCGTATCAATCAGCTGTGGACTTTCTGACCTAGGTACTTGGACACCTCCGAGGTGATCCAATTGTTTTTGAGAGGGATGGTAATATGTCGGTGGCAACCGAGCCAGATGGACCGATGACAAAGGTTGACTAGGAGTTGTACAATGGATATGGTACTACTACAATTTCCCAAATTTGTGGGTCGTAGGACGAGGCGGATAGAGTCATGTTGTATACATCAAGCGCGGTATCGTTTCCACATGTCCAATAAAAACTGGGTAATTGCTCCTCTATCGGTACTCGCGAACCCGATAGCGCTAGATTCGTCTATCCATACCGGCAACGTCGCACAAAACCATAGGGTTACCCAAAAGTAACCAATGACCCTCACAATCTTTCCTGCCCAAGCCTCACCGGCTCTCTCCGATTTGAACTCGATTCCACCTCGACGGAGTAAGTGTTTCGCAGTGTAAATGACGAGATCTTCGAACGTAATGGCAACGGCTTGGAGGAGGAAGAATTTGAATGAGCGGTATACTATCCGTTTCTCCAACATGAAGTCACCGGATGAATGGAAAAGTCCCGAGAGGAAGAAGGCGATGTAGAGTTGGGTGTAGGATGATCGGTTGGAACCACGAGGAAACTTCAACAACTTGTTCGCGACGAGCCTCCCCAGCCCCCCGAATGCCTGATCAAAATGAAACCGTCAGAGCAGATTACGGAAGACAGTAGGTGCCCATACCGGCCGCGCCTGCTGGTGCCACGTCCGCCTAAAACGGGTCCGGTCATTTGACGAACGAGTTAGAGGTCCATCAAAACACGTACCCCCAGAGTTTGCGTACAGTATAAGCATCTCCCCAGTGGCCCCACATGTCCGGCCACAGTGTGGGGCTCGATTGACCGAGGCAAACACACACTAAAGCCACGACATTGTGCGCAGCAACGATCCCGGCTCTTACCATAATGCCGTACGACAGGACGTAAGGCACACGGCGTAAGAGCGGGACTGCGGCGAGGTAGGTTTCTGGTCCATCGGTGGGATCGTGCACACGATGATCGAACGCTGGGTTCAGAGCAAACAAGGAGGTTGTAAAATCGATGATGAAAACATTGATGATGAGCTTCAAGGAGGTTTTCTGAAGGAACATTCGGCGTGACGGTGGTGGATGCGACGGTAGGCAGTCCCGTGGTTCCTGGACCCAGCCAACCATACGCACGCTGTATGCGATATCAACCGTCCACCAGAGCTTCTTCACTGAGGGAAAGTTCGATGGCTGGGTATTCAAGCCACTTGCATCAGCCTTCGCGTGGGGTTCGTCACGGACACGCCTCCAGTGATCTGGGAAGGGCCCTTCTGCAAACAAAATGTACGTCATGAACATGAAGTGGAACGCGATCGCACACCCTGCGGTATATCCCACCGCAAGCGGGACGGTGACCTCCAGAATCAGGTAGAATCGAGCTGTGACGCAGATCACAGCAGCGATGATGGCCACCCGATAGGTGTGTTGACGTGTTGGATAGAGAGTAGCGGCGTGGAGGACCTCGAGGAGAAGGATTTCTACCCATGGGTATTGTCCCATCCCCGCTGTGTGGCTCGATCTGTCAAGATGGAGAGGGGAAAGCACTAGAGTATGCCGGCCGCTGGCCAAACGTAAAGGTTGTCAGTCAAACCCGATCTTGGCGCGTAGCGCTGGGCGCTGATCTTAGAAAGTCTCTCAACCACCCCCGTTCTCGTTTTGCTCCTCAGTTTCGTTTCGCCCGCCCACCACTGCCCGCGGCGCACCAAAACCTGAGATTCGGCGACTCTTCTATGGAAGGACTTGGCACCTGGTCGGGATACGAAATTATGAAACGCCGGCGATCATCCTACCTGGGCTCCTTCGCCGGTTTTTTGTACCAACAATAAGCCTCTGTCCCACGAATCGCAACGGTTCGGCGCTTAGTTCGGTAAGGGCGGTGTTTTGAACGCCGGTCCAATGTGGATAAAATGAAGCAGTTCGATGGTTGTGGTTTGCCGGGGCGTCCCAGCTTTCCTCCCTCTCCATCTTTCTACACAACGGCGATGGGACGGTATCCATGGGCGGAGGTCCTTCTCTTCGAGGTTCTTCACATCGCCATTCTCTACCCAACACCACACCATGCCTACCGGGCGGCCATTCTCGCCACCATGATCTATTTGTCATCCCAAATATACTCAACGCCGGAGGTCACCGACCCACTCACGGTCACTTATACCATGGGGTTTGGGATCGCGTTCCACTTCATATTCACGGCATACCTTCTATTGGCAGAAGGGTCCTTCCCCGATAATTGGAGGCGTGTCCGCGACGAAGTCCATGCAAAAACTAATGAAGGCGATTTGGATGATCGGCCATCGAATTTCCCCCTGGCGAAGAAGCTCTGGTGGATGCTCGACATCGCGTACAGTGTGCGTATGGTTGGTTGGGTCCAGGAACCAAAAAACGGCATACCGCTACACCCACCACCTTCGCGCCGAGCGTTCCTCTGGAAAACCTTCTTGAAATTCATCATCAATTCCATCATCCTCGACTTTGCGGTTTCCGCGCTCGCTCTGAGCCCAGCGTTCGACCGTCGTGTACACGATCCTACCGATGGACCAGAAACCTATCTCGCCGCGGTCCCATTCCTTCGCCGCGCGCCTTACGTCCTGTCATATGGAGTTATGATGGGAACCTGGGTGGGCGTTGTGCATAACGTCGCGGGTTTAGTGTGCGTTGGCCTTGGTCAATCGAGCCCCACACTATGGCCGGACATCTGGGGCCGCTGGGGAGATGCATACACTCTGCGCAAACTCTGGGGGTACGTACGCTGATCAATCTTTCACTCGTTTGTCGAATAACCGGACGTACTTTAGGCAAACGTGGCACCAACGGATGCGGCCGGTAGGAGCACTCGCCACTCCATTTTTTTCAATCCGTCGTTCTGACCATCTCGTTTTTATCAGATGTTTGGGGGACTGGGAAGACTTGTTGCGAACAAGTTGTTGAAGCTCCCTCGCGGTTCCAATCGATCATCCTACACCCAACTCTACATCGCCTTCTTCCTCTCAGGAATCATACACACCTCCGCTGACTTCATGTTGGAGAAACAGCTTGTATCTCGCTCGTTCAAATTCTTCCTCCTGCAAGCCGTCGCCATCACGTTCGAAGATTTCATCATTTATATCGCGAAACGCTTGCTTTGTCGAGGGGGCTCTAAACTCGAACCGGGGAGGGTCAACGAGTCCTGGGTAGAAACAGCCGTGAGGGTCATTGGTTATTGCTGGGTAACTCTTTGGTTTTGTTGGACGTTGCCGATATGGCTTGATGAGCCGAACTCCATCGGTTTCGGTAGCTCCGATAGAGGAATCATCACCCAGTTCTTATTGGATATGTGGAAACAACGGGCTTGACGTATTCAACGTGCATCTCCCCGGTTGGTCTTACAACGTCGATTTTGGAACCATAGAAGTGGTAGATACTTTGTAATAATCAATCCACGGATGCGGAGGACAGCCTGCCCTCCGCTGAATTTAACCGAGCCAAGCAACGTCGAAGCTACACCTTGCGCCCCATTATCGCATCTGATGCCCGGCCACTATGTGCCACATGGCCGGTTGATCGCCCCAGCCTTTCATGTACACCGGTGATCAACTTGGCATCGGCTATGGCTACAGAAGGCCCATATTCTGGAACCGGTTCTCTACATTTGGTACTAGCTCAAACCCCACAAAACCCTTCAACGAAGAGAGAGGCAAGCAGTTACCCTCAATATGTCTGCGAACTGCGTCGAAATCTCCCCCAAAGTCTCCCCCAAAGACCCCATTGAAACTCCCCTTGAACGTAACCCCGAAGGCGGGATTGCGTTCGGCTAGGACACACAACGACGCGTCCACCACCTTCCAACTGTCAGCGTTCATCGCAGATGATAGACTCCAACGATATGTCTCGTGCAGAATCCAAATTACGAGTTCGTTGAACAGGGGCGAATTTATCGTTCGGAGCGTACGGTGGATCCATTCATAGATTCGCGAAACACTGTACGAACCGACGGTAAATTCGAATCTTTTGAGCATTACGCTTCGTCTGAGGTCCAACGGGATTGCTATAGCACCCAACAATTAGACCGTAATATGTATGCGAACACAGGAACTTGGCTCACAGTTGTAGTTCCATGCGCACCACATGTACGATATCGACGTCACGCTATGACTGCATGCATCCAAAACGATTTGCGAATCCTCACACCGGAACAATTCCAATGAGCAGGAGTTGAGTCCACCAGGGAGTGCCCCGAGGCCTTCGAAGAGCTCCCTCGAGTTTACCTGTACCAAAATGAGTGTACCTTGAAGCGGCGGGGACTGCCTAATCGCTGGAATGGGATGCCGATGTCCAGGGTGTGCAGGATCCTCCCTTGGGAACACGATGGTCAGGTCTTCCAGTAGGTGAAACTGGGATACGATGTATAAGAGTTGTAGTTCCGTGGTATAGGCGTTTCGTATGTCGAGGTGTCGTAGAGTGCCGGTGAACATGCCAAAACATTTGTTGAAAACCGGGATAAATGGGTGGACGCGAAAGGGCATGAGGGTGAGACTATGTAAGTTGGTGATTGACTGAAGTTGTGGACGGTACTTCGCCATGTTCTTCGGATTGAAAGATCCGTCCCCCATCTTGAAAGTGAGGTGTCGGGTGTAGCGGAGGAGGCCCAAACGATCTGCGTCGATCAGTCGTTTGAAAGCTTCAGGGCCTCTCCTACGAAGGCTAGATCGGGGTTCCTTGGGGTACCCCAGCCAGGGTGGTCTCGAAACCAAATACAGCTGCTGATGAACGAGAGGCCGTGTCGCACCAAACAAGGACTTGCACGTCCGAGAGCAAGCCCTCAACGCGTTCAGATCGTCCAGAAGATAACCTAGGATCTCGTCCACGAGCTCCTGTGGCAGCTGCTTCCATCCGGAACCGGTGAATTGCTTGGAGATTGCATCGACCCTTTGTTGTATACCGCCAGGCACGAGTTTCATCCACATGTGGGAGACAAAACCTATGGGGATATCAGCTTCTTCAATAGTGTGTATCGCCATGAAGTTTGTGTTTACCAGCACTGCGGGGGGTCTCCATGCTCGGATTCAAGGTCGTGGTCAATGGGGATTGGCGACCCGGAACGTGCCGCTGATCCGGCGATAACACCCCCGCTCTCGTCCCACTTCACTACCCCCGGTTAGTACGCTCAAACCAGAGTTTTGGTGTACTTCACTGTCGGCGCATGCAGCAGGGTCTGGTAGGGGTGTGGAATGTTGGTGATCAGTGGCTAGAAAACCCTCCGCAGGTTCCTCGCCATGTGAATTTTAATTTCATACACCATACATCGTCGTGGTCGGCCGGCGCGCTCCGGCACTTTCTTCCCCTCCATCTCGACTAAGCCCAGTCAAGATGGGACGATATCCATGGGCGGAGGTCCTTCTCCTCGAGGCCCTTCATATCGCCATTCTCTACCCAACGCGTCAACATGCCTATCGAGTGGCCGCCCTTGCCGTCGCGATCTACATGTCGGCCCAAATCTACTCAACGCCGGAGGTCACCGACCCGCTCACGGTCACTTATACCGTGGGGTGTACGATTGCTTTCCGCTTTGTATTCATGGTGTACCTTCTGTTTGTAGAAGGGTCCTTCCCTGATCACTGGAGACGCGATCGTGACGAAATCCATGCGAAGGCCGATGGGGGAGACCCGGCGAATTTCCCCTTGACGAAGAAGCTCTGGTGGATGATTGATATCGCATACAGTGTGCGTATGGTTGGCTGGATCCAGGAACCAAAAAACGGCATACCGCCGCACCCACCCCCTTCGCGCCGAACGTTCCTTCGAAAGACCTTCTTGAAACTCATCATGAACATCGTCGCCGTCGATCTTACAAGCTCCGTGTTTGCCCTGAGCCCAGCGTTCGATTCTCGTGTACACGATCCAACCGATGGGCCAGAAGCATACCTCGCCGCGGTTCCGCTCTTTCGCCGTGTGCCTTACATTATATCATTCGGCATTATGGTGGGAACCGGGCTAGGTGTTGTGCACAACGTCACGGCTTTGGTGTGTGTCGGCCTTTGCTCCTCGAGCCCCACGTTGTGGCCAGACATCTGGGGCCGTTGGGGAGACGCATATACTGTGCGTAAACTTTGGGGGTACGTGTGTTGATGAACTTTTCACTCGATCGTTGAGTAACCGGACATGACTTAGGCAAACATGGCACCAACGGATGCGACCGGTACGAGCACCGACTCTGGCTTCCGTAAATTTTCTGACAATCTCATGTTGATCAGATATTCGGGGGGTTCGGAAGGCTCGTCGCGAACAAGTTGTTGAGGTTTCCTCGCGGTTCCAATCGATCATCCTACGCCCAACTCTACATCGCCTTCCTTCTATCGGGAGTTTTACACTTCTCCGGTGACTTCATGTTGGAAAAACGGGTGGTATCTCGCTCGTTCAAATTCTTCTTCCTCCAGGCCGTTGCCATCACATTTGAAGATTTCGTCATTTACACCGCGAAACGCTTACTCCGTCGAGGGGGGATCGAGTTCAAATCGGAAAAAGCCGACGAGTCTTGGGCAGGAACGGTTGTGAGGGTCATTGGTTATTGCTGGGTAACCCTATGGTTTTGTGCGACGTTGCCGGTATGGGTAGATGAATCCAGCGCTATCGGATTCGGTAGGACCGATAGAGGACCCATCACTCAGTTTTTATTGGACGCGTGGACACGATACCGGACTTAATATCTACGGCATACGTCTATCCGTTTTGTCCCATAACCCGTAGATTTTGGAAACTATAGCAGTTGCATATTCACACATACTTCGTATCCACAGCTCATTCTGGCAAGCCCTTTGGGGCCATCATCTCGTGAGACTGGGTCACCGCTGGGTAAAGGACGACTCCGGTACAAACCGCAGTGTCACCCCCACTCCAGCTGATGACGATTCAGATTGGCGGACCGCCTAAAATTTACTAGGATGTGGTCCATCGCCCGTTCGCGCGAAAAGCGCTACGTAATACAGATTGGTACATGTTCCTTTGAATTTATGTATACAGCCACGGTGTTAACCTTCAACGGAGTCCGGGAGTTAGTCTAGCATCAGCACATCCACGAGGTTGGTCAATCTCGAAACAACGCTACTTGGGCACTTCTCGTACTCTCCCACGATACGGACAGTCTTCACCCCATGACCCGCTACTTTCCGTTCCTTCAGAATCTCCACCAACATCCTAAATGGAAATTTGCACCCGAAGAGGGTCGGGTGGAGTTCCAAGTGCGAGAGGAAAGGTACCGGGAGGGTTCCATTAGTCGTATTCCTATTTGTCTGCAAGATCTTGAGCAACCTATCCACTTCGCCCACCAGCTTGAGGCTTTCCAAATTCTCGAACTGCTCGATCGGAATGTTTCTGGTTAGCGGAAAACCGTTGAATCCCTCCACAATCAGCTGCTTCGTGCCCCTGAAAGAAATCGGTGTGGAAGGTGGGAGCCAGCGGTCAGTCGGAGGGTCCCGGGTGAGGGGGATCGGGGATTCGGAAACTGTGAGACGTCCACTTGCATAGGTGAAATTCCACGTTCGAGTAAAGTCGTGACAAACGTATCTCAGCGCTGTCGGCTCGGTAAGCAACGGAAAGTGTTCTCGGTGAGAGGGTAAGATGGCGGATGGATCGCTGCGTATGTGGTCGTAGTTCAAGCGGATGGTCAAATCATCGAGTTCCGGGGTAATGAGGAAACGCATCAAGCTGAACCGTCCCATGATGACCCAAATGAGCTTGCGTAACTTGCTGAGGGTTACGGGCTTCCGGGGCCTGACTGACGTAGGGCAACCCCCGAATTCCAGGGTGATGACCTCGAGCAGTGGGGCTGATTCCAAAAGGATGAAGAGTTCTCCAATCACGACCGTCGAGTTGGTCCACCGGAGGTTGGTTAGACGTTGGAGATGGATGCCGGTGACCGGGGAGGGTGAGATTGAGAGGAATGCGAGGTTCCGTAGGGAAGGCACTCGTTGGCCAAGGAACCCAGGGGGGATATGAATGGAGTGACCTCCAGCCATCCAATCTTGTGGTCCTGGAAGTCTGCTGAATGCCAAGGACTGAAGGAGTGGGGCTGGGAGGCACAATTGCCCGGCGGTCGACTCAATCTGCTCTTTGTCTCCGCTAATGCACAGGGAGCTCGCCCTACCAATCCAGGACACGTCGTCCCCGATGGAGGAGTCGAGAACTGACCCTCCAATGGGGACGCGGAGAGGTGTGCCCTTGGATCGTTCGAGATAAGTGAGTGTCCGGTCGAGACCCCCGAATACAACCTCGGTCCAAAGCAGTGGAGTCGATAAGATGGTACAACGCCATCGCCCGCAGACGTGGGTCGCGGAGATCAGGTCCCGATCGTCGTGGCGAAAGCTAAGTACTTTCGCCAATACCTCAGGAGGAAGGCGATTAACCATCACCTTAAGGTTTCTCGCCGAGCGGACCAGGGCCAAAATTTGCACGACCTGTTGTTCGAGAGCGAGAACCTTCTCAACGGATTCATATATATCGCACGATACCAGAACATTTGAGTTTCGTACCTTCTGTGCGGGGAGATCAAACAAGATCCTGGATTCCTAGTTAGTGATGCTTCAGGCACCTAGGATAGAATAATCTACCTTCCAAGGCATCCAATATTCATGGCCACTGCTTCTTTGAGAGCAAAAACCAACTGCTCGATGCTGAGGTCGATTCCCGGATACGCTGCCATATTGATGGGGGTGGTCTGTCTCAATCAGCGCTCAGCGCTTCACACTTACACTCTTGGAATTCCCCTAATCATCGTTACTTTCGGCCCGATCTGTGGTGGTTAAAACTCGGATATGCGGGGTTTGGACGAAGCTATCACTTACCGGTTCGACAAGAAGAAAGCAGGCGAGATTACAGACCTCGAAGGTGCCGCAGGCCTGCGTTCTTTCGCCGTCCGGGTTGCCTCTGAAATAATCACCCACTACGATCACTTCGCCGTTCTTCTTGGAGTTCGTCCTAGAAGTCAGACGGTCGGCTCCAGCTGATGGCTGCCAGGGAGGGGATTATTCTAGAGGTTGGGCCGTTTCCGGAGAAGTAGAGTATAATAAGTGGCGGTATCCTGTGTGTTCGGCATTCCCGTCGACTTATCAGTTGATCAGCAAGCGACGTTCGGGACAGCAATTTCTTGGAGACCCACTAAGTCAGGGCGAACGACAATTAGCTCGAACGTCCCCCGTTTGGAAGTACTATGACCGCTGCTGTACGTGCAGGTCGGCTATGCGCTGAAATTGTACAGTGAGCCCCGCAGAACACATAGACACCCGCATCCGTTCTCACCTCCCGCCAAGGCAGACCTTTTCTCACTCCAGTTCCTTTACAACACATTACAACCCGACAGACTGTTTTTTTTTTTTTTTTTTTGAAGAGACGGGGTGCTCAGGATTTTATTGTTTACATATATTCAACCAAGGGCGTGGTCAGGTGATGGAGATCTCGCGTCGGGTTGACAGGTGTGTTTAAGCGCTCACTCCCTCTCCGCTTGACCAACCCAACCCGCGCAACGAGGATGACACCATATCCGTGGGCAGAGGTCCTTCTCCTCGAGGTCCTTCACATCATCATCCTCTATCCAACGCGTCAACGCGCCCTTCGGGTGGCGGCCCTCGCCGTCATGATCCGCCTGTCGGCGCGAATCTTCCTAACGCCGGAAGTCATCCACCCGCTCACGGTGGGATACGCCGTGGGCTGTACGATTGCGTTCCACTTCATACTCATGGCGTATCTTTTGTTTACAGACGGCCCCTTCCCCGATCATTGGAAACGCGTTCGTGACGGAGTTCATGCCAAGGCTGATGCAGGCGATTCGGATGAACTGTCACCAGACTTACCCTTGACGAAGAAGCTCTGGTGGGTGATTAACACCGTATACAGTGTGCGTACGGTTGGCTGGGTCCAGGAACCACGAAATAACGTTCCGCCGCACCCACCACCTTCGTGCAGGGCATTCATCTGGAAGACGTTCTTGCAACTCATCGCGAATATCGTCACCTTCGATTTTACGACCTCCATATTTGCACTAAGCCCAGCGTTCGATAATCGTGTACACGATCCCACGGATGGGCCTGAAACATACCTCGCCGCGGTCCCGCTCCTGCGCCGTGTGCCTTACGTCTTGTCATATGGCCTCATGATGGGAGCCGGGGCGAGTATTGGGCACAACCTCTTGGTCTTGGTGTGCGTTGGCCTTGGTGGCTCGAGTCCCGGGCTGTGGCCAGACATCTGGGGTCACTGGGGAGACGCATACACTGTACGTAAACTTTGGGGGTGCGTATATTGACGAGCCTTTCTCTCTCGCCAAAATGACCGGACCTGTTTAGGCAAACATGGCATCAACGACTGCGACCGGTACGAGCACCCGCTCTTTTCCGTCATAATCCGTTGTTCTGACGATCTCACATTGATCAGGTGTTTGGGGGACTGGGAAGATTCATCGCGAACGGGTTGCTAAAGTTCCCTCGCGGTTCCAATCAATCATCCTACACTCAACTCTACGTCGCGTTCCTCCTCTCAGGACTCCTGCATTCCTCCGGTGACTTCATGTTGGAGAAACGGATAGTATATCGCTCACTCAAATTCCTCCTCCTCCAAGCCATCGCCATCACATTCGAAGATCTCGTCATTTACACCGCGAAGCGCTTACTTCACCGAGGGGGAATGGAGTTCAAACCTGGGAGAGTTGATGAGTCTTGGGCAGAAGCCGTTGTGAGGGTTATTGGCTATTGTTGGGTGACCCTATGGTTTTGTGCGACGTTGCCAGTATGGGTAGATGAATCCAGCGCTATTGGGTTCGCTAGCACCGACAGAGGAGTCATTACCCAGTCCTTATTGGATACGTGGAAACAACGGGCTTGATATATACCATCAGTACGCATCTCATCTCCGATGAGTGGCCAAGACACAGGGCAGCGGGGCCACTTGACGAATCATTGAGTTCAAACTCAAAAACGCCCAGGGACTACAATACGATGTCGCGGGAGACTGTTGAGAGCCCTTTGGGATGTCATTAATTCATTCCCGACTTCATTCCAGGCATTCGTTTCGTTCGATCGAGCCTCTTTGTCAGGTGCCGGTGATCGGCCCGGATGTGCGGCTTCCAGGAACACCACCTGGAGGCTGAAGTCATGGCGGCGCCAAATGAGCCGAACGTGGCCGTCCAAGGTTCCACTGTACCACTCAGTCTACTCCAGCCCAGCGGACTAAAAGTCGAACGAGATGGGGAAATTCCGTAAGTTCGAAGACCTGTAATGGATTCCAAACCTTCTTATCGACTCACGTCTCACAGATCATACACTCCATCGCTGGCGCAGCACAATCTTTCGTGAAGCGGAAAACGAAGTAACCCCACGCTTGGGCCCACCACCAGAGCCTGCAAATCAGCCAACCGAAGAACCTCAGATACCTGGCGCTGAACCACCCCCGCATCTCACTCCCGCCACAATTTCCGGAACATGGAAGGTCCTCCCTCAAGAACTCATCGACTATATCTTTTTCATGCTCGAGGACGATTTGCGATCGCTGAAGGCCTGCTCGTCGACCTGCAAGCTTATGTTCGTTTCAGCACGCCGCATCATTCACCGGAAGATATATCTGTCATCGGAGAAGAACTGGGAGTTGCTGACACTCCCAGAGAGGCGGAGGTACCTCTCTGAGGATCGATTGGGACTTGCGGTCAAGATGTTGCCCGAGCTCGCCGCCCACGGGGTGTTGCCATACGCTCGGCAGCTCTTCATCAACCTTGGCTGGGACTTCACCCCAACGAACCTCCAGCCATTTAACCACCACTTCCAACGCTTCGACCGGATCCAAGAACTGAGCATATCCCGTCTCGACACCCCAGGTTTCCTCAAAAGCTTCGACACCTACTTCGCGAGTATCGTTCCGACCCTACTCTCTCTTCACCTCGAAGGCCCTACCGGAGAAACTCGAGACATCCTGGATTTCATTTGCCGGTTCCCGCACCTCGATGATCTGTCCCTCAAGATGTCGATATCCACGGATCCCCGTGATCGGAGAACTTGGAGCTCGAGGACTTTGCCCGTTGTCAAGAATATGCCACCTTTCCGAGGGAGACTGAAACTCGATGGGATCATCGAGCGGCGCGATTCATTACTGCAGCAGTTGTCTTCCCTCCCTGGGAAGCGGAGTTTCCGGTCCATCGTTTTCCGAAATTGCGAGTCCGAGGCTGCACAGCCCATCGTCAACGCATGTTGTGGTACCCTAGAGTCTGTCTCGACCACCTGGGGGAAATTCAGTGAGTGTCGATCTATCCTCCAACAAAGAAACCGTTCTGAGGAAGCCACAGCCGAGAGAGGATTGCCACTGAACCTCACGGACGCCACGAACCTACGTTCCTTGACCCTTCGGGTTGCCTTCGGCATAATCTCATTGCCGAATGACGTACTGTTCCAAACCCTCTCTACGATTACTTCGCCCTTCTTCTCGGAGTTTGTCCTAGAAGTGGAGAAGGTCCCTACGAATCTTGAACCGGGGAACGATGCCTGGGGGTGGTGGGGAAGGTGGATCGAGCTCGATGAAATGTTTGAGAGAATAGACATGGAGAGAGGGTTTAGGGTCGTCTTCAGGGCCGAGGAGGTGGACAGGGAGTCAAACTTCACCGCGCAGGCCGAGGGTCAACTTCCACTGATAGTTGCAAGGAAGGGGGTTGTTTTCGAGATTGGTCCTTTCCCAGAAACGTAGAGTGGAATCAATACCCCACGAGTTTGGGGTCCCTCATTCTTCCAGAGAGGTCATTAGTGGACTCAAACCTCCATCGGCGGTTTGTCGGATCGGGGAGCAGGTCTCAAGATGTGGCAGGTTGAGGGTTCGAGACGAAGCTCGGAACTTGGTTGACGACCGTTCCTCCGGGGAGGGTGGCCGGTGGCACTTCCGAGCATTGGGCAGAAGTGAAGCAGGGTTCTCGTATTATCCGCCTTAGACGTTGTTGGACAAGTTGATATTACAGCTGCTGTGTAATATGCCCATCAAACCTAACCATGGGTCAGCCCCTGCCTTATAGTTCGCAGATTTAGCGCAGCAAATACATTTCTTGGAATTCATATGCCCGCTACGTACCCGGGACGATGTCACATAGCGTGGTTCATGTCTCGGCTTTCCGAACCTCGAACACTTTTCGACTTCTGTTGTTCATGCAAGACGGCTCCGCGGGTTGGCTGGGAACGGGTACACCCCCCCAGCTGCATATTTCCATACCTACGAGTCGCTTGGTGATCAGAATACCGCATTACTCGTACGCACCTATTGCTTCATCTGTCCCAAAAACCTGGATCACAGCATGATGGTACACGCGACAGCAGGTACGGCAGTAATGAAGGAACTAGTGCAGAGCGACAAGCGAAATACATGTTTTACGGTGAATATTTTACGGCGCACACACGAAAGAGGGGTCGGACATCACGACTCTACCAGGCGCGGCTCAACGAGGAATAGGTTTGTCGCCCGGAGGATCGCACCAGGGTACTGGCTGGTCGGCAGCAACATCCTGGGGTGGGTCAAGCGCTGTAGGTGTGTCATCGCCTTTGATAGGGTTCTCTTTGGCGAATTTGGTAAGAACAAAACGACGACGCTGCATTGTAGATGGGTCCTCATAGGGGGGGAAGGGAGAGTTAGAGTCGATGTTGGAGGTTGTCGATGTGCTGGAGTGGGTGGTTGGCCGGGTTCGTAGGAGAGAGACTGAGAGGATTGGACAAGTTCATTATCAGAGAGCGGGCAGGGAGCCAGGGAGGCTGACTTACGTTCTAACGACACGGCACGAAGTTCAGCGGTAATTCTGGCTCTTTCCTCGTCATGTACGGTCTTGAGGAGATCCTCAGTTGAGACCCTTACATTTAGTTTTGCGAGTGCGGCCAAGACAGCGTTGATATGAACCAAGTCAAGAGCTGGGGTAAATCAGCCTGAGGAGGGGACGGGTCAGCCGGAGGAGGTGAGGGTGGCATCGGAAGGTTTGTACTGAGGAGAGGGGTTTGGAGGAGTCAGGACTCCGTGAGTGCAGCGTATGTTTATAGTGTAATAAATGAGAACAACAACAGAAGCGTGCGGTTTATTCTACTTGGGAAAGTCCCCGCCACCCCGGTTGGATTCTTCCCTCTGAGCCAGACCCGTAGGGGAGGAGCACCCTGGTGGGATCGTAGTCCTGGGGCTCTCGCCTCCAAGTCTGACGACTTGTCAACCAGTACTAGGCGTTAGAACCGGATTATAAGCGCATATAAATTTGGTTCCGTACACACAAGCGTGTACAATCGCCATGGCGGTCCATGATTTCCTGACGTACAGTCCGACGGAGCGGTGGAAGGCCGTGCTGATGTTTAGGGTCTCTTGAGGGACGGGTCGTACTGCAGGATCGCAACCGAAGCTGGGTCCCCGAAGGCTCCGCCGTCTGCGGGGTGGAAGGTTGGCTGTAATGGATGGAGGTGTGAGGCTGGCAAAAGTGGAGTGACAGGCAGGGATATTTCAAGTGGACTATCCGGCGGAATTGTGCCGGTCGCAATTTGGTGGGAGAGGAAGTGACGGCGGGAAGGGAACTGATTGTATGACGAACCTCACTTCTGCTTCTGCAGCCCCGAATATACCAACTCCGTAGGAAAGTAACTGACGGTTGGATGATGAGTTCCTTGCTGGGCCACGGGACGATTTCTTGGTCCGGATGGTGTTCGTACACGGAGCTCTCCCATCCAGGTTCCGTACTGCCGCAATCTGTTCCGACTCTCCTTCAAAGGGTCCTTCATAATATCATAGGGTGAGGTTAGATACGAGTGTTGGGATGTGGTTTGAGGGGGGACTGAGATTAACACGCACGAGCTCCTCTGTTCGGAATCCACGTAATTGCCGGGGTGTCCTGTTGTAACGCCCGGACGAGGGTACTCAGTGTTGTTTGTCGTGCCCATAAAACGTTGAGCGCGGGGCCTTCAAGAACACGGCAATGAGAGTCAGATACGCCGCGCACGGTCAGATTCGGAGGACGAACGTTTAGTCAATCTTTTGGTGATAGCGAAAGGAGATTTTATGCGGCGTTGGAGACAGCGATGAGTCGACGTCGGTTGGAATCTTGTTTCCGCGCGTTCGTGTTCCTCGGAGGTTGGTGCTGGTGGGGGACGGGAGCGGATCGTCGGAAAATCATCGGGGTTCTTTCCGTCAAACAAACCCTCCCAAGTGAGTATGTATGTGCCGATCGATTCCTCCATCATCTCTTTCCGACTCCTCGGTCTCTGCCACCTTCCCTGGAGAAAGCACCCCAGTCCCTCCCCTACCTTCGCCAAGACACCCTCAGATCCCACGAGGACTCAATTACTTCCAACAATCAAAGACTTTCCTCGGAGCTATCACCGGTTCGGTCGCCTGTCTGTGTCGCAAACGTTACGAGCACTGGTCGTGCGGAAAATGCATACAAATTACATCCTCACCGTGAAGGAATAGGAACGCGCCGACCGGTATGTTCTTTCGAGAGCGATATTGGATTCAGAGCTCATGGGCTATTCCTATCGAACGGACACGGCAGGTTCGCCACTGGGAATTCCAACTCACAGAGCCGGCGTACTCGTTGGATCCCAACGCTTTGAACTTCTGCCCGTTCTCCGCGTTGGCAGCCAACTATGCACTACGACACTGGTGGAGGCGAGGAACTTCTCGTTGCATTCTGGATCTCACGGAGTCACGCTAGGTACGAAATGCCCGTTGGACTTTGCCCAGGGGCTGGAGGGGATTGACCTTGATAACTGAAAGACAGATGTTTGAACCATCCAACTCATCGACCTCTCCGCGCTGCCATGGTTAAGGCCAGGCCAGGATCTTAGGAAGTCAGCAGAAAGATCACCAAAGGTGCAGCAGACCCAAACTGACCGACCGGTCATGTGCTCCCCAGGAGGACGGAGGTGGGTCCGCTCTGGCAGTAGGATCTACGTAAAAGTTCTGACCCGTACGTTCGTAGGGACTGTGTTGCTACTTCTCCATCGGGCGTCGTGCCCGCCCACTCCCACCGCAATGGAACTGATGACGTTTGAAGCGGCTAGCGTCGAGTGTTGACCATCCAGATATGCACACGGGAAACCACTCGACTGAACGTATTGGGTGAGAACGACTGTGGAACCCACGGTCTCACGTCGAATCCGGTTTGTGTTTCTGTCTGTTCATGTTTATTCCCATCTCTGACCTTTGACCCTAACGCAGGGACGGGTGATAGCTGAATCCTGACGTAGTTATGGCGAGGGTGGTTTCATGAGATTCGACTCTGGGCTTTCAGCGTATCTACTAACCGCCTCATCGGATGCTCGACGTAAATGTGAGTTATCAGGTTTCTACCCCACCTAGAATGCCCAAGGGGTGTCTAAGTGCCATTTACTGTAGCTCCGAAACCACGCACCGGAAACGGATCCATCGCGATCTGGCCTCAGCAGGGTCTGCGCCATAGGCGACACCTCTCACGCTCCTCTCCCACCCCAGCGTACTGGGGCAACCCGCAACTAAACACTTGTCCCCATCCAAAACCCTGAACAGAACATGGCTTAGGCAGAGTTTGATGGGTCGGGGTCACCGGGACAATCACCGGTATCGAGTTGGCTGTCGAAATACACGGGATCCAGGACCACACCTCAAGGAATTTACCTTCACTATATGTACCTACACACAGAGAATAGACGAACGACGTGCGCGCTCACGATTGACTCTCTCACTGTGGAAGAAAAATACGTTAACTCTCAGTTGGTTGGATGTTCCTTCTCCCGAGATGTATATATGACGAGTTTGGAAGGTGGCGTGTAGCCGCCAACACTAAGAGACAGACGAGCGATGGAATGGACGGCAGATGGTAGTATTCGGGAGCGATAATCTCACTGATTGACGAATTACAGGCCTAGATTAAATAGCACAGAAATGAACACGTCGTGGTGAACAGGATTACAGAGTGGGGGACTCCAGGTATCAATGCAATTGTGTCCCTGGCTGTCGTTTTGTCTGACTGGATCCTCCTCGAGCTGAAGTTTTTCCATCGGATGTGATTTCCCTTGCGGAGGAAGGCGATTGTTTGCGCGCTTAACGCCGGCTGATAGTCGAACAGAAACCACGACCTCGACCGCCTGCCAAATCCGCCACGATCTACACCGATCTATCACAGGCATGGACTTGCGAAAGGTCTTCTTGAAACCGCTCAAAAGGTTGAAGAGCAAACTCCCGGATGGTCGTCGCAAACGAGATGGAGGATCCGGGAGCGAGAGAGACAGGAAAGGGGGAGAGACTGATGACGGAGGGAGCGAAGCTAGCCAGAGCAACTCTTTCCTGCATTCGGAGGTTGACGCCAGGAGCACGGTGGAAAGTGGACCCAGTCAAGAGCGGAACAATGTTGACAGGAACGAGGCTGGTCCTGTCGACGGTCCCCCCACATCCACCCCTTCGATCTCGCAGGGCGGGAAACCTGACGGTATGTGGGCAATGTTCTTCCAGCTCCGTCTCTGATAGGTCCTCCAGAAAACACATATAACTCCGGCATTCCCGATCACGTACAAAATACTCTGGGTTCCAACCAGAGTGAACTGAACACTGCTGAGGGGAACAAACCTGAGGAGTGGAAGCCCACCGTGTCTACTACGGTCAAACCGCTCCTCCGTGGGGCAAAGGAATACATAGATGCTCCTCCTCCGTTTGGATCTGTCATCGGAGGTCTCTCTGGTGTCGAAGGAAGTGAACCCGCTCAGAGGACGTCATGCCTGCATTCAGAGGTTGGTGTTGAGCGCGCGATGGAAACTCTACCTGGTCGAAAGGGAAGCGATGCCGGCGGGGAGGAGGTTGCTCCGGTCAACGACCCACCCATACCCGTGCCTTCAATCTCGCAGGGCGAGAAACCCAACAGTATGTGAACAATGTTATATTAGTTCTGTCTCTGATAGGGCCTCTGGACAATTCAGATGACTCTGCCATTCCAGATCAGGTCCAGGATGCTCTTGGCTCTGGCAAGAGTGAACTGAACACTATGGATGGGAATAGACCCAAGCAGTGGAAGTCCACTGCATCTGCTACTGCCAAAATGTTCCTCCGTGGGATAAAGGAATCTGCAGATGCCTTCCCGCCACTCAAATCTGTAGTTGGTGGTCTCTACTATATTGTAGACAATTTTGAGGTGTGGCAACCCTACAGTATACACTATCCACAACACTTACAGGTACCCCAGCAAACAACTGCAAACAGTCAAGCAGTGAAATCATTGGCACCCAGAGTCACAGCCCTCTTTGCCTCACTCTGCAGACCTGTTCCTGAGGGTGATGTAAAGGAGAAAACAAGGAGGGATGAGTTGCAGCAGTGAGCCCACACCTTCTAAAACTGAGATCCAAGCTTAATAAGCAGAGAATGTTAGAAAACTGGAAAAGATTCTCCAAGAGCTCATTCTATTGGCAGAGGAAGGGAAAGTTGAGGGATTCTTTACCAATGTCAAGAATGCAGATATGCTCAGTGGTATGGTTGGAGATATTCACAATGCTGTGATGGATTATCAGGTTGGTAGCCAGACCAAGCTCATTACCCTCATGCCTGATATCCATTTCAGACTTCACTACAGCAAGATATCTATGAAAAAAGTTGTCAACTCATTGTGAGTCTCTCTCTCTTGCTGTTCATCCATGTGAATGACACCTGGATAGGAATCAGCAGATTTTGCACTTCTTGATAGGATGCAACACACCATTGGAGCTGGACATGATTCTGGGAACAGGGAGGGGTGTCTGGGGGGAACAAGGGTGGACCTCCTCCAACAGCTTGAGGACTGGCTGGAGAATGAGCAAGGTCAACGTGTGTTCTGGCTCAATGGCCTTGCAGGGACTGGAAAGTCTACCATTGCCCAGACATTTGCAGAGACCACCTTTGCAGAGGGAAAGCTTGGTGCAAGCTTCTTTTGCTCCAGAGACTTTGAGGACAGAAGTGACATCCAAGTGATCTTCCCAACACTTGCATATCAGCTTGCTTGTCAGTACCCCCCATTCCAAGAGAAGTTGCTCCAAGCCTTGAAGACCAAACATGGATTCAAGCATGGATCCCTCTGTACCCAGTTGGAAACCCTCATCGTTGGCCCATTCCAGGCACTACAAACTCCAACCCTCATCATCATTGACGCTCTTGATGAGTGCAGAGATGGGGAGCCAGCATCTGCACTTCTCTCTGTGCTCTCCCGCTATGTGGACAGGATCCCCCTTGTCAAGTTCTTCATCACTGGAAGACCTGAACCTCGCATCCGGTCTGGATTTCGCTTGGAGTTACTTTGTCCCCACACAGAAGTCCTCAGACTCCATGACATCAAGGCTGATTTGGTGGACAGTGATATCAAACTCTTCTTGAAGACCAAGTTAACTCATATCACCAAAAATAGAAGTGGCTGCAACTTCACGGAAGACTGGCCAAGTCCACAGGATGTTGATGCTCTCTGTGAGAAGGCTGCTGGTTTGTTCATCTATGCCTCAACAATTGTGAAGTTTGTTGCATCCCAATACCACCCACCAAATGAGAGGCTTGCTCTCATCATCTCACTCCCACAAGACACTTCCCATGAAGGGAAGTCAGGCATCAATCTCCTTTACACCCAAGTTCTGGGGCAAGCTTTCCATGATGTGGATGAAGACTTCTACTTGACTTTGAGATCTGTGGTGGGGGCAGTGGTACTTGCCTCCCATCCACTGTCAATACAGACACTCTCGGACCTGCTTGGGAACTGTGGCACACCAGCTGGGATATACAATGCTCTACGTCCCCTCCACTCTGTCCTTCTTGTTTCAGCGAATATAGAAGATCCAGTCCAGATCTTCCATAAATCTTTTGCTGATTTCCTCACCAATCCAAAACGATGCACAGACATCCATTTCTTTATAAATCCCCAAATCCATCACAGGGAGATCCTACTATCATGTCTCAACTTGATGGAGGAGAGGTTGAAGAAGAATATCTGTGACCTGGATGACTATGCTTTTCTTGGTGATGTTGAAGATCTTCCTACTCTTCAGAGAGCACACATTGGGGATGCTTTGGAGTATGCATGCTGCTTCTGGGCAACTCACCTCAGAGAGACTACTGGCAGTAGCATTGGTATTAAGGAAGTTCAGCAGGCAATTGACAGATTCTTCACAACCTGTTTTCTGTTCTGGGTTGAGGCCCTCAGTCTTCTGGAGAACCTTGAGATTGGTGTTTATGCCCTCAGTGAGATTGAAAGGTGGTACACACTAGTGAGTTATTTCTGGAACATCCACAAGAACACATTATTTAGGTTTACTCAGGCAGGAATTTCCAGCAAATGGACACATGACAGTCAGCGATTTCTCTTGGAATCCTTTGACCTTATTTCCAACTCTCCTTCTCACATATACCATTCTGCACTTCCACTCACACCCTCCTCATCCTGGCTTTACAAGGGTTATGCTGCACAGCTCTCACAGGAGGTCAAGGTGGTCATAGGGCTCCCAACTGAATGGGGACATTGCTCCCGTACAGTTACACTGGATGTTGACCCAACTGCCCTTGCATGCCAGAAAGATACTATTGCAGTTGGCCATTCCTCTGGTGATATCATTATCCTTGATGAAATTACAGGAAGCCAGGTGGCTGTTCTTTCTGGGCACACTGATTGGATAAGATCCCTCATTTTCTCAGTGGATGGGACATTGCTTGTGTCTGGAAGTTCTGACAGAACTGTTAAACTCTGGGATATGCAGACTGGTGGGGTTATCAAGACCTATGACCATACCAATGTGGTCTATTCTGTTTCCATCTCACCAGACAGTGTCACACTTGCCTCAGGATGTCTGGATGGCTCAATTTATTTGTGGGGTGTTTGGACAGGGGTGTGTTTTTGTGTCATTAATGGACACAGTAATGCAGTCTCATCTGTCAACTTCTCCCCCACAAATTCCCAGCACTTGATATCTGCATCCACAGATCATACTGTACAGCAGTGGGACATCAATGGTTCCCGGATTGGGCCTACTTATGAAGGAAACTATGTTGCTTTCTCCTTGGATGGAACCCATTTTGTTTCATGGAGGGACTTGGTTGCCAAAATCCATGACTCCAAGTCTGGAGCAGTTATCACTGAACTCCAGGTTCCCAATGACAATGATATGATTTACTGCTGCCGCTTTTCTCCCAGTGGTGAACTAATAGCTGCTAGTACTGGACAAAATATCTATGTCTGGGACATCACCTCAGAACCTCACCTCTTCAAGCCCTTTGTTGGACACTCTGGTGAAATCTACGCCCTTGCATTTTCCTCATCCCTTATTTCAGTATCTGAAGAAGATAAATCAGCCAAGTTTTGGCAGATTAACACTTCATCAGCAGACCCAGTTACAATTACTACAATGCCCACTCCACCCACTTCAGCTCTAATTCGGTCTGTCAGTCTGCAAGCAAGAAGTGGTATTGCTATCTCAAGTGATTCAGCTGGGGTGGTGAAGACATGGGACATCTTGACTGGAATCTGCAAGGCATCCTTCCAGACTCCAGCTGAAGGCGACACAAGAGATGCTCAGCTGATAGAAGGCAGATTGATCCTTGTTTGGTTTGTGGAAGAGGAAGGGGAGATCCACATCTGGGATACTGAGAAAGATGAGCTCCTCCAAACGGTATATACATCTCAAGTTGATAGCCTCAGGATATCAGGGGATGGGTCCAAAATTTTTGGCTGGACTGGGAGATCAATCCGTTCATGGTCTATGCAGACAGGGGAGGCTGTGGGAGAAGTAGAGTTCATGGGTGTTGGCTGGGATCTTGACCCTCTCTGTGCAGATGGTTCAAGAGTCTGGATTTATTCTTGGGACTCAAATCATGGGTGGGATTTTGGGATCCTAGGCTCCTCCCCCACCCAATTACCCAATACATTTCCAGACAGACCCCACCTCAATTTTATTCATGGTACCAGGTGGTGGGGTTGTGATCCATCTAGGGTTGAGGATACAGTTACTGGAAAGGATATTTTCCAACTTGGTGGGAGATATGCAAGACCTTATGATGCACGGTGGGATGGTCAGTATCTGGTTGCTGGTTATGACTCTGGAGAGGTATTAATCCTGGATTTCAATCATGTGGTCCTCAGTAGAGATACATGATATTATGTTGTTGTGTAACTGTAGCCCTCTATTTGATATTGTCACGATTTTCACTTTCCACTCATTATTTTTCTAAAAGTTTGAAGCGCCCAAACACTCGTTCAAATCATGACATGGCGTTATCTTATCTTATCTTATCTTATCTTATCTTTTCACACTTCAAAGTCACACAAAGAAAGACAGGGAAAGCAGATAGTATTGGAATACCAATACAGAACTATCTACTCGTCAACAGGCACAGCAACCCACTCATTCTCCTTGTTGGAGTCCCCATCCCCATCCTTCTCGACATCAGCCTCATACCCACCATGAGGCCAAGTCCTATCGAAGGACGACCAGTCGAGGAAGTTGTTGACAATGGTCTGATTGATGGTCAGACCAGGGATCTCCATTGAAGGAGGGAAACCGATATCAGGGAGAGGAGGAGAGACAACCCGGAACACAGCCTCTTGAGGGACTGCAGGAACCAGACGAGTCAACTTCTCAACGAGGAACTCCAGAGTGACGACCCGAGCCTTGAGGTCGGCAATCTCTCCCTGAGCATCACGAAGAGAGTCTTCCAACTCCCTCTTGACGTTCATCCTCTCCCAACCATCCATGGCCCTCTTCTTCTGGTCCTCCCTCAACTCCTCCTTGAGCTCCCCCATCGACTCGTAGATCTCCGCCCCAAGGACGGCCGTGTACCCAAGACAGGCGTCCATCCTTCCATCCATCTGATCCCCAGCATGATGGATCTCCATGAGACCCCTCCCGATCCAAGCCTTCGGGAAACCCTCTATGTCGAGATGTCGAAGGTGCTTCCTCCAACGCTCCTTCCCAGCCATCACCACGTCCCCAAGACCCAGCTCCCTGAACTGGTCTTGTCGATATTTGTGAGTTTCGAACCGACTCCGGATCCCCATCAGGGAAGGATAGGGACGGGACGAGTTGTCCCTACGGTTCTTCTCTCCACCCTGGTTGTACCGATAGACAAACAACCATTTGTCCCGGGCCTCCCGCTCCTCAGCCGAAGGATGATGATGATTGCCTTTGCGACCAAAGGGCTTTGACAAGACAAGTTCGGCTTGACCGAAGCTGAACAATCCAGGAATGCTACCTGGGAGTCAATCAGTACTACCATCAAAAGGGAGTAAAGAAGGACACCAACCTGATGACTGTCCCTGACTCTCTCCTCTCGGATAACCCCTACGGGTCAATGGTGTCTCCGGAAGTACGGTCTTCAGAGAAACCGGAACAATGGCAATCTTCCTTGGAGCTTGGTACCCCTGGTCGAAGTCAAGGAAGGGGTTGGTGAAGTCGATAATGTCCTCATGACAGTAAATTTCGGACATGCATCAGGAAGATGGGCAACGACTGTTTTCTTCCCGTCACTTTCTGTCACTTTTCCCCCCTCATCACGTACTTTATTACCATATATGGGTATCAACTTTTAAAAGTTCACGACATAACTTCTAGAAGTACGTACTTATTCCTGTTCTCCACCTTCTCTTACGAAAAGATCGGGAAAAGGAAGAAAACAG